>Ga0187890_10000760_pt1 | contig 23395 bp, 21 predicted proteins | sample June2016WEW_21_1_FD_133005 | JGI IMG/M metagenome (GOLD analysis project Ga0187890, IMG submission 133005) | Peatland microbial communities from SPRUCE experiment site at the Marcell Experimental Forest, Minnesota, USA - June2016WEW_21_10 | ecosystem: Environmental > Terrestrial > Soil >... | reverse complement strand
CGTTTGTCATCCCGAACGAAGTGAGGGATCTGCTTCTTTGCCCCCAACAAATTTGTCATCCTGAGCGAAACTTTCAGTCACGCGAACGCGGAAACTCCGCGCTGCTGGCCCGCCCGTCACATCGAGGCGTGAACTTCGTCACCTATCTTTTCATAGATTTCCGTTTAAGCTAGCGCCCAGCCAGCTTGTTCCCCCCCAGGCTGCCGGACTCCCGGCTCGCAAGCTCAAGGCCATCATCCGGCGATTGGCTTCCCCCGATTCGCATGTAACAAGGAGATATTTATGCGCGCTTCTATTTCTTTTGTCCATCTGTCCCGCCCAGCAGTAGTGCCGATGCTCCTGCTGTTCATGGCAGCACTTGCTTATGCCCAGATCACACCTAGCGACGATTCCTACGTCAACTCGGCGGCTACCACCACGAACTATGGCACCGCGACCACGCTGGACTTGAGCAGCGCCGACACCAGCTTCATTCGCTTTGACCTGACCGCGGTACCCTCTACCTATACCGGCTCTCAGGTCGCCAAGGCGACTCTGAAACTTTATGTGAACTCCGTTACCACGGCCGGCAGCTTCAACGTCGATCTGGTCAACGGCACATGGACCGAAAAGACGGTCAAGTACAGTACCGTGCCGGCGCTCGGATCGACGATTGCCGCCAGCGTTCCGCTCGCAACCACCAGCAAGGGAACATACGTGGAAATCGACATCACATCTGCCGTTGCCGGGTGGCTGAACGAGGAACCGAATGACGGCATCGCGCTCGTAGCAAACAGTCCGCTTGTCGCAACCTTTGACAGCAAGGAGAACACCGCCACCAGCCATCCCCCCGAGTTGGACATTGTGTACGTTAATAGCGGCGCGCAGGGACCGCAGGGACCTCAAGGCCCTCAGGGTCCACAAGGTCCGGAGGGTCCCATTGGACTGACCGGCCCTGCGGGTCCGACTGGGCCCGCCGGAATCAACAATCGCGGAGCCTGGGTCTCGACCACGGCTTATAACATCAACGATTCCGTCAGTTATGCGGGCTCATCGTGGATCGCCTTGGCTGCAAATACAAATTCAACTCCAAACGCGACCAACGCTAATTGGCAATTGCTGGCAGCTCCGGGGATCAACAACCAGGGAAGCTGGGTTTCCACGCTCAACTATCAGATAGGCGATGCCGTGACCGACGGCGGGCAATTCTGGCTGGCGGTCGCTCCGAATCTGGGCAACGAGCCGTCGACCCTCAATCCCAACTGGCAACTCATTGCCGCCAGCGGCGCCACGGGACCAACAGGCCCGCAAGGCGCGGCGGGCGCAACTGGCCCACAGGGTCCAATCGGTTTGACGGGTGCTACTGGAGCGACCGGCGCGACTGGCCCGCAAGGGCTTATCGGAGCGACCGGACCACAGGGCCCACAAGGCCCCGTTGGGCCTGCGGGGGTGACTCTCGGGGCAATGAATGCGGCGCTTTTGCGGTGGTACTCCCAGACCTACTCCGTTGGGACTATTCCGTACGGGGTGGCCTTCGATGGGAGCAACATTTGGGTGGCGAACGCTGGCAGCAACAACTTGACCGAGCTATCGGCCAGCACCGGCGCGGTGGTGGGCACCTATGCCGCCGGGAGCGACCCGGACGGTGTAGCCTTTGACGGGACCAACGTTTGGGTGACGAACGACAACAACCCCGGCACCGTGACCGAGCTATTGGCCAGCACCGGCGCGGTGGTGGGCACTTACACCGTTGGGAACCTTCCGACAGGGGTGGCCTTCGATGGAACCAACATCTGGGTGACGAACGATGGCAGTAACACCGTGACTAAGCTACTGGCCAGCACCGGGGCGCTAGTGGGCACCTACGCCGTTGGGACGGGTCCATCCGGGGTGGCCTTCGATGGGACTAACATCTGGGTGGCAAACTTTGGAGGCGGCAGCGGCAGCACCGTGACCGAACTGTTGGCCAGCAGCGGTGGGGTAGTGGGTACGTACACCGTCGGTACAGGTCCGTACGGATTGACGTTCGATGGGGCCAACATTTGGGTGGCGAACCATGGGAGCAGCAACGTGACCAAGCTGCTGGCCAGCAGCGGCGCGGTGGTGGGCACCTACTCAGTTGGGGCCAATCCGTTAGGGATAGCGTTCGATGGAACCAACATCTGGGTGACGAACGGGGGCAGCAACAACGTGACCAAGCTGTTGGCCAGCAGCGGCGCGCTGGTGAGCACCTACTCCGTTGGGTCCGAACCGGGGGGGATCGCTTTCGATGGGAGCAACATTTGGGTCGCGAATGGACACAACAACACCGTGACCAAAATTCCCGTCAATTGATGTTTGTTGGCTGAGCCTATTGCGGTACCCACTCGTCGCGCACTTAGCGATGAGTGGGCTTCTCAGCGGCTCGTGACGAGCGAGGGCCGGACGGCCCGTCCTATCGCGAAGCGAAGGGCGGGGCCTTTGACTTTTTTTTCATCACAAACGCGCAGTGAGCGCCATCACAGACATCGAACCGGACGTTGGCGAGAATAGAGGTCGACCTGTAGCACGCCCGAGGTGTGCCCGTCCACCAGGACGGCCCTCGAAGCTGCCGCAGCCCCACTTGTCGCGCTCTTTGAAAACACCAATTTGGAGCGACAAGCGGGCGTCAGCCCGCTGCCGAAGCCGAGCGCCAAGCGAAAAAGCCATCTAAGCCACTGAGGAATAAAGACCTTACCTCTAAGTCATTTAAATTCAGATATTTAGCGTGAATTTCCTCCTAACCCAATGATTCCAAACGGCAGGGGGGAGGGGGGGTACCCCCATACGTTGGCAATCCTTGCCAACCGTATTAATTGTGATATCGAGTCGATAACAGGAAAAATTTCCTACTCGCGCAACTCCGCCGGCAGCCCGCCATTAATCGCCGCACGAACTTTGGCCATCAGGCAATCGCGTTCTCCGAAATCGGCGGGCTCGATGGGATCGTGAAACTCGACCGTGACCGTTCCCGGACGAATCGCAAACCGCGCTTTCGGCATAACTGCTTCGGTGCCAGAAATCGTGATGGGCACGACCGGCACGTTGCACTCTTCGGCGAGATAGAACGGTCCTTTTTTGAAGGGCAGCAGCTTGCCATCGAACGAGCGGTGCCCTTCCACGTAGATGGTCATGTTGAGTCCCTGCGTAATCGCCCTGACCGCGTCGCGCACCGCCGAAATGCCCGCATCGCGATTTCCGCGGTCGACCGGCACAAGCGATCCGATCCGCATGATCTGGCCGAGAATCGGGACCTTGAACAAGCCCTTCTTCACCATCACCGAAGTCCGGCGCGGAATCAGCGGCAGCGTGACCGGCGGATCGAGATTGGAGATGTGATTCGACATGAAGATATACGTTCGCGCCGGATCGATTTTTTCGAGGCCGAGCGTTCGCACCTTCACGCCCGCAATGCGCACGCCGGCGAACGCTGCCCCCATCGAGATACGGTACAAAAAGTTGATGTCTTTGGTCAGATAGGTCCAGGGAAACCCCACGAGCGCCGCGACCGGCAGCGCAGCGGCCCAGAACAACAGCATGAGAATGGTGCGAAACACTACTTGTTCACTCCGAATTGTTTCACTCCAGACTTTTTCACTTCGAGCTCGCGCAATCGTTGTGGAAGCTTTTCATAGATGCCGCCGAATCCGCCATTGGAGAGAATGGCAACCACGTCGCGTTCGCGCAGTTCCGGCGTGATTGCGTTCACGATGGCATCGGCGTCGGCGAAGATGCGCGCTGGCTTTCCCCGCTTTTGAATCTCGCCGACCACGCGATTCAGGTCCAGCCGTTCCGCCTCAGGAATCGCCTCCGACTTGAAGATGGCCGCGATCACTATTTGGTCAGCGAGCGCCAGACTGCGACCGAGCGCGTCCTGCAGCACGTTGCGGCGCATCGTGTTCGAGCGCGGCTCCAGCACGACCCACAAGCGCGATTGCGGATACCGCGCCCGCAACGCCCGAATCGTCTGCTCGATAGCCGTTGGATGATGCGCAAAGTCGTCGATGATAGTAATTCCGTTGACCTCCGCCTTTACTTCGAGCCGCCGCTTCACGCTGCGAAACGATGCGAGAGCCTGCGCAATCACATCTTTCGAAATTCCATAGTTCGCCGCCAGCGCCGCCGCGGCCGTCGCATTCCAGACGTTGTATTCTCCGCCGAGCGGGAATTCGAAATCCGCCCAAGCTTTGCCATCGCGCACCACCGACCATTTCGTCCGGTCTTCGTCCAACTTCAGATTGGCGATTCTCCAGCCTGCGCGATCCGAAGCCCCGTAACGTTCGACCGGGCAAAACGCCTTCTGCAGGCAGCGGTCGATGCTCGCTCCCGAATCGAACGCAACAATCCGCCCGCGTCGCGGAACCAGGTTCACCAGCCGCTTGAAAGCGGTCTCGACCGCGTCCAGATCTTTGTAGATATCGGCGTGGTCGAATTCAACCGAGGTGAGAATCACGGAGTCCGGAAAGTAGTGCATAAACTTCGGACCCTTGTCGAAGAACGCCGTGTCGTACTCGTCGCCTTCGAGGATGAAGTGCTTGCCTTCGCCCAGCCCGAAACTGCGCCCGAAATTCTCCGCAATACCGCCGATAAGGAACGAAGGCTGAAGGCCAGCGGTCTCGAAGATCCACGCCAGCATCGAGGTTGTGGTCGTTTTGCCGTGCGTTCCAGCAACCACCAGAACGTCTTTTCCCACCAGGAATTCATCATGCAGAATCTGCGGCAATGAGCAGAACGGAATGCGCTCGTCGAGTAAGCGCTCCAGTTCCACGTTTCCGCGCGAAAGTGCGTTGCCCACAACCACCAGATCGGGCCGAGGATAGGAGTGCGAACCAAGGTTCGCCTCCGCAAACGGCTGCGCTACGGGAATGCCCAACGATTCGAGAAACGTCGACATCGGCGGATATGACGCCGCATCGGAGCCCGTGACGCGGAAGCCGCGCTCCTGCAGCATTCCGGCGAGCGAAGCCATCGCCGTCCCGCAAATGCCGATTAGATGAATGTGCCTGGTTTTGGTCATGAAGACTTACTCGTTTGACTTACTCATTTGCTCGTCGCACTTTCCAGAATCCGCAGTTCCACCGAGTCGTCGACGGTCAGTCTAGCCCGCACTCCGATCGGTAGAGTGATGTTCGCGCGCGAGACATGGCCCGACCGCAGTCCGAACGCCACCGGGATCCGCAAGCCTTCTACAATCCGCAGAATTACCTCCTCAAGCGTGTAGTCCTGATCCGGACTCTGCCGGCAATCCAGCATTTCGCCGAAGACCATGCCGCGCACGTCTTTCAGCTTGCCGGCCAGTTTCAGTTGCATCAACATACGGTCGATCTGGTAAGGCTTGGCCGCAACGTCTTCGACGAAGAGAATCGTGCCCGCGGTGCGAATCTCGTGCTCAGTGCCGAGCGACGCCACCAGCATCGAGAGGCACCCGCCATAGAGGATTCCCTCCGCTTCTCCCGCCACCAGCGGCTTCGCGCCTGAGCCCTCGCCAATCGCCCACTCTTCTGCTCCGCCCAACGCGTTCTGCCACGACTCCAGATCCACACCGTCGGCAATGGCGAAATCCTTAGTCACCATCGGGCCATGGAAGGTCACGAAATTCGCCGAGTCCGAGATGCAGCACACCAGCGTCGTAATATCGCTGTAGCCCAGCAGAATCTTGGGATGCGAAATGATCTTCGTCGGATCAAGCGCCAGCGGCAGGTAGTTCGATCCATATCCTCCGCGGGCACAAACAATTGCGCGGATACCGTCGCGCAGGAACATGTCTTCCAGTTCGCGCGCCCGGCGCTCTGCCGACCCGGCAAAGTAAAGATCGCGTTCCAGAATCGACTCGAAATAAAACGGCTCATAGCCGGCGCGTCGCAGCCCGTCGCAGCCCGCCTCCAGCAGTTCGCGCTTGATGTTCGACGCGGGCGCAACAATTCCCACCTTGTCGCCCCGACGGAGCGCGCGCGGCTTGAGTCGCGAATTCTGGGAAGCGGGAATCATCTGGACTCGATCTTAACTGGACCCGACCTTAAACGTAGAATTCTCCGCGGCAGATGAGAGTCGCCGGACCTCGCAGATAAACTTGATTCTCCCAGCGCACCGTCTGCGAACCTCCGGGCGCAATCACCGTCACCGGCGAAGCAACCCGCCCGCTCGCAATCGCAGCCACCGCCGACGCGCATGATCCCGTGCCCGAAGACTCGGTCTCTCCCACGCCCCGTTCAAACAGCCGGATTTCAATTTCACTCTCGCCCCGCACCACCACGTACTCAACATTCGTGCCTTGCGAAAACTGCGGCTGCGTGCCGATCAGCGCCGCCTGCCGCTGCCATCCGTCCTGAAAGTTCTCCACGAAAATTACGAAGTGCGGATTGCCCACCGAAACTTTCGTCCCCACCGCCCGCACCCACATCGTCTCAATCGACAATTGGCCGCCGACCTCGGGCCGGCCCATATCCGCTTCGAACTCAAACGTGGAGCCTTGCCGGCCAGCCAGCCGACAGGTTTTCAGCCCGGCGCCGGTGCGGACCACAACCTTCGTTTTGTGCTCGCGCGAACAAATCTCCGCCGCCACGCAGCGCGTGCCGTTGCCGGAAACTTCCGCCTCCGACCCATCCGCGTTGATCAGGCGCGCCTTCACGTCCGCTTCCGCATCCGGAAACAGCCATTCCACGCCGTCGGCGCCCACTCCGCGATGGCGGTCGCACAACCGGCGGCTAAGCACACCGAGATCGCCGGAAGCGTGCGCGCCTTCCACCATCAGAAAATCGTTGCCGCACGCCGACGCCTTCGTAAAGGGCAGTTCGATGGTTGGACGAACGACGATTTGATGGGTTGGGTTCATAGCAACGCGACGGGGCTTCGACCACCCCAGCCCGCGAAAAGCGCGCGGTCTAGGGACCCCGGCTTCGAGCGGATTCTATCACTCCCGTCCCGCGCTTTCTGTGCGCTTGGCGGGAAGGGTTAACGCGATTGATTCGGGACGCTCCTCGCCGCATAGATGCGCGCATGCGGCTGTCCGGTCGCGTGAATTTCCGCCAGCACCGTGAGATTGGTCCGATTCACGCCCAGGTCCACCGCATCGCCATCGAAGGCAATCACAAAGTCCACGTAGCGCGACGGATCGGCCAGCGCACGCTCCCACAGGCCTTCGGGATCCGTTGGCCGTTTCCACGGACGGTGATTTTCGTTATTCACCACCTGACGCAGCGGAATGCCCGCCTGCTCCATCACGCCCACATGTTCTCCGAGGTCCATCAGGAACCGCGAATTCCGCGGCAATTGAGTAACGAAGCGCTCGACCGCGGAATTCAAAGTGTTGCGGATTTCCCAGTTCCTCCGCGCCTCCTTCAAGCATTGAGGTTCCGCCTTCCACACCGATGCATAACTGGCCACAACCAGCGCCAACATCACCGCGACCAGTTTCCAGACATGCCGCCCACCCGCGACCACGAGGAATATCGACGCAGTCAGCAATCCGGTCGACACTGCGAACATCGGCAGCAACTGGAGTCCGTAACGCTGGTTGAAGGTAGCAAACGGCCACCAGGTGTAAACATGAAGCGGCACCGAGCCGTACGCAATCGAAAGCGCGTAGAACACGAGCGGAACCCACAACAACAGCAGCAGCAATTCAGCCGACTGCGCCCGCAGTTTCCATGCTGCAATCGCGAGCGCCAAGAGTGCCGCCGCCAGCCAGAGTCGGCCCCAGTTTCCAACCGCCATATTCAACTGCGCCGATTTCAAAAAATAGATGGCCGCAACGGCGACATTGTGGAACGCTGGATTCGGCGCGCCCACGCGATGCTCAATCGCCTTCGCTGAGTACGGACCGTTGGCAAACTCCAGCGCGTTCCCGTATATCGCCCCGTTGTATGCCAGCCACAGGACCGGGACCGCCGCAATGCCCAACACGAACTTCACTATGGTTCGCCGCAATTCCCGATTCTGCCATCGCCGCAGCGCGATGACGACGACCACAGCCCCCATCACACCCGCTAGAAACCATCCGTCGTAACGCGTAAGTTCCGCGCCCGCCAGACACCAGGCGCAGCGCATCAGGGGAGTGCGCGCCGACTGCGTTGGCCGTCCATCGGCGTCGTCAATTTCTTGCAGCGCATTCTTTTTCAGATCATTCTTCTGCAGACCATTCTTTTGCAGATCATTCTTTTGCAGAGTCTGAATAAATTCCGCAAAGTACACGACGGCCCAGACAAATAGCGCCAGGTAGACGGACTCCGTCATGGCCGTGGCCTGCATGTAGATCAGGTTCGGATTGGCTGCATACGCTAACGCGGCGACCCATGCGCCCACGCCAGCCGCCGCTTTCGTGCCCGCCTTCGTGTCCGGCTTCGTATAAAGACTGGCTTCCACCATGCCGCCCACGAGGCGAAATATTCCCACCACCCCAAGCACGTAGGCAATCATCGAAGGAATCGAACCACCCGCCCCGTTCCGCCACATGGTGTCCGAGAAAATGAACGGGATCATCAGCAGATGAGGCAGGGGCAACCAGACCGTCCCCAATTGCAGCAAACCGGGAGTCTGCGAATCGAACACGCGCCGTGCAATGTTGATGTGCGCGACCGCATCGCCATAAAGCAGAAGGTCGCTACGTTGAAAGTAATAAAGAAAAGAAGATAGAGACACAAGGACAGCTACGAGGGCCACGCGGGTCGCGCTACGCTCGGGAACGGCGGCTGTCTTCACGCTGTCTTTCTACTCACTCTGCGCTCTGTCATGGCTTATTCCAGGTGCGTCAGTTCGCGGAACACCTGAAAGCGTGCGTCAATTTCCCCGCGCGTTAGATTCTGCAGCCGCTGTGTACCGAAACGTTCCACGGCAAACGATCCCATCACTCCGCCGTAGAATAAGGCGCGCTTCAGCACCTCGCGATTGATCTCATCCTGCGACGCGATGTATCCCATGAATCCGCCGGCAAACGAATCGCCGGCTCCGGTCGGGTCCTTGACCTCTTCAATTGGCAACGCTGGCGCGCGGAAAGGATGCGATCCAATGCCGAAGGCGCCCTCACGAAAAAAGATGGTCGCTCCGTACTCGCCGTGCTTCACCACCAGCGCGCTCGGCCCCATGGCAAGAACTTTTCTCGCCGCGCGCGGGAGATTCTTGTCGCCGGCCAGCATCTTGGTCTCGGTGTCGTTGATCAGGAGAACGTTCACCAGCTTCAACGTTTCCGTCAATTCCCTGGGCGTACCCTTAATCCAAAAATTCATGGTGTCGCCGCCGGTCAGGCGCACGCCATCCATTTCCAAGCGCACCGCCGCTTGCAGCGAGGGGTGGATGTTCGCAAGAAACAGAATCGGCGTATCCAAATACTCCTTTGGAATGCGCGGCTGAAATTTCTCGAATACATTCAGTTCCGTGAAGTCGGTCTTGGCCTCATTGAGGTTGTCGAGATACTGCCCGCCCCAGCGAAAGGTTTTCCCCTGGGCCCGCTCGATGCCGCGCGTGTCCACGCCGCGATTTTTCAACACGGCTTCGTGTTCGGGTGTAAAGTCTTCGCCCACCACCGCGACCATTCGCACTTCAGTAAAGTAACTCGCGGCCAGCGCGAAGTAAGTCGCAGCCCCGCCGAGAATATCTTTCACTTGGCCGGAAGGCGTGGCGATCGTGTCAAAGGCAACCGAACCTACTACCAGAATCCTCATGAGTCTCCATAAGTCAGTCGTTCGTCGATGGTCATTGGTCGTTGGCGAATTTGCGCAGATCGATGCTAGCGACTAACGACCGACGACCAACGACTTATTTCAGATACTTTCCCAATATCAACTGGAGCTTCTCTTTCGTCGCTGTCGGAATTTTGGCCGGGTCGGTCAGAATCGCGTTCGCCAGCGCCCGCCCGCACTTGCAGGAGCGCTCCTTCGGCATCGCTGACACCGTGGCCGTCACGACTTTCGTGGCGTTCTCGGCATTTTTCACCAGCACGGAAACAATCTGCTCCACCGTTACGGAATCGTGATGCGGATGCCAACAGTCATAGTCTGTCACCATGGCGATGGTGACGTAGCAAATCTCCGCTTCCCGCGCCAGCTTTGCTTCCTGCAAGTTAGTCATGCCGATCACATCCGCTCCCCAACTGCGGTATACGTTTGACTCGGCCTTGGTGGAAAACTGCGGACCCTCCATGCAAACGTAAGTGCCTCCCAGCTTCGCGGATACACCCGCAGCCTTGCATGCGCCTCGAACCACCTTCATCATTTCATCGCATACCGGATCGCCAAATCCGATGTGCGCCACAATTCCGTCGCCGAAGAAAGTGTCCACGCGGTGCCGGGTGCGGTCGAAAAACTGGTTCGGGATCACGAAATCGAGCGGCTTGTGCTCTTCCTTCAGCGACCCCACAGCCGAAACCGAAACGATGCGCTCCACTCCCAGTTGCTTGAAACCGTAAATATTGGCCCGGAAATTCAGTTCGCTCGGTAAAAGTTTGTGCCCGCGAGCATGGCGCGCGAGAAACGCCACCTTGCGCCCTTCAAGCGTCCCCAGAATGTACGCATCCGAAGGATCTCCAAATGGAGTCTGCTGCTCGACCTCGTGCGCGTCGCTGAAGCCCGGCATGTGGTACAGACCGCTGCCGCCGATAATGCCAATCTCTGCCTGTTGCAAATGCGCTCCTGATTGGGTTGGAAATGAATGATGACTGCGGAACTCGTGATTATACAAGACGGACACTCATGGCTTGACGGGCTTGGCTTTTTCCTCCGGCCAGAAATCCTCTTCAACTTTTTTCGTCGTCGCGTCATCCAGACTTTCGCTGATCAGCACCGTATCGCCGCGGACTTCAATCATCACAACTCCCTCTTCTGTCATCCAGGCATGTCGTCCGCGCAAGGTTCGCCAGGATTCCACCGGCGGGGCGTCTTCCGCAACCTTGCCATCCCCTCCCAGCCCTTGCCGCTTCTCGTATCGCTTGGCCAGCGATTTCGCGTACACCGCCGCAAACTCCGCTGCCTTCGCCGCGCTCGACCAGCGGGAAACGTACAGCACTCCGATCGGGGCTGATTTATCCCCCTTCTGCTTGCCGGCAAAATAATAGCCGCCGCGCCACTCCGGATACATCGCTGTAGCCTCATCCCGGCCCGCATACTGCTCGACCAAAACATCAACGTCGAACTCGCCCATCGCGCCGATATCGAAAGCGTTGTAGCCCTTAAAGTCTTTCTCCATGTCGATCAACTTCAGCGGCTCCAGCTTCTCGTGCGCAAGATAAGTTTCGGGCTCCATGATCTCGCGCGTCGTCTTTGGCGGATCTTTGAACGCGCCCGCATAGGCCAGTTCCTTCCCGCCCGCCTGCAGGAGCGCAGCGGTAAAGTCGAGTCCGAAGCGATACGGGAAGGTCAGCTCCTCCTTCAAAAAGATCGGCGCATCGCGAAACGCTGGAGAATCCGCCGTCCCCACCAGCATGCCCTGCTTTAGCGCTTCGACAATTTGCGGCGATTCCTGCAGCGTCTTTCCGGTTGGCGCCAGCGAATAGTCGAGCAGCACCACCATCGCCTGCCCCTCAACCACCGCTTGCCGCGCCGCTGATTCTTCGTCGCCCTCAATGTCGTCCGGACTTGGATCGTCCTTCTTATCAATATCTTCCTTTGATCCCTTAACCCATTTCTCGAGGCCGAACGACTGATCCTGGAGCGCGTGCGTCAGTTCGTGCGCCAGCACCGGCTTCTGCTGTTCGACGTCCACCCAGTTCAGCAAATTCACAGTTTTTGTTTTGACGTCGTAGTATCCCGCCACCTGCTCCCGCAGCATCGCCACCAGAAAGTTGGGCAGATCGAAGTTCCGCGGCAGCAACCCGAACTTCTTCAGCACCGCCGACGACCGCTCCAATCGCTTCGCGTCCTTGTCGTCCTTCATGCTCTTCTCGATATAGGACTGCACCTCATCGCGCTTGGTCAATCTGCGCTTCACCTTGTGCTTGATCGGGAGGCCCGTGTCCTGGCTGGCAAACTGCAAGATCTCATCCACCGAGCGGAAAAGTTCCTTCGCTTCTTTGGACGAGACGGTGGTTTCCCGTGTGGCGCGAGTGTCCTCGCCCGCGGGCGTCTGACTTTGCGCTGCCTGGTCCTGCGACGCTCCAACCGCCCCACCCGCTGCCTGACCCCAGAGCGTGCCCAGCAACAGAACAAGCAGAGCAAGTTCGCAAAACCATCTTCGAAACTTTTTAGCAACCATCCTGGCATTATCCATTGGAATCGAGTTTATACTTTTTCATGCCCACCAATCTCTGGACCACAACCGAACACGCCCTCGACTACCTCGAACGAGCCGACTCGATTCCGCATCGCAAAGAAGGCGAATCGTCGTTGCTCGAGTTCATTCCCCAAACCACACGCCGTATTCTCGATCTGGGCACGGGAGATGGACGGCTGCTGGCGCTGGTGAAACGCGAGCATCCGAACACGGAAGCCGTCGCCATTGACTTCTCCGCTGCCATGCTCGAGGCCGCCAAGAAGCGCTTTGCCGGCGATTCTTCGGTTGTTGTGGTAACCCACAATCTCGATAACCCGCTTCCCGACCTGGGCAAGTTTGATGCGGTCGTCTCCAGCTTCGCGATCCATCATGTCGAGCACGAGCGCAAGCGCGCACTCTACTCCGAAATCCACGAACTGTTGAATGCCGGCGGCGTCTTCTGCAATCTGGAACACGTCGCCTCTCCCACACCGCGCCTGCACGAAGAATTCTTGCGCGCGGCCGGCCTTACACCTGAAACCGAAGACGCTTCCAATAAGCTCCTCGACGTGGAGGCCCAGTTACATTGGCTTCGCGAGATTGGATTCATCGACGTGGATTGTCACTGGAAATGGCGGGAACTGGCGCTGCTGGCCGGGAGACGGACGTAGCAAACTGCTAATCAGAGGAGTGATACTCTCTCGGCCACCCACTCGCCCGCCTCGCGCGTTCCGAGCGTTCCGCCGATGTCTGCTGTCGACTTTTTCTGCCGCACTGCTTCGAGCACGGCCGCTTCGATCTTCAGTGCCGCGCTGGCCATTCCGAGATACGCCAGCATCATCGCCGCCGTCAGAATCGCGCCGAAGGGATTGGCAATGTTTTTCCCCGCAATCAGCGGCGCTGAACCATGCACCGGCTCGAACATCCCGCTGCACCGCACCGTAGTACGCGCCGGATGCAGATTGCCGCTCGCGGCCATCCCCAGCCCACCCTGCAATCCCGCAGCAAGATCGGTGATGATGTCGCCAAACATGTTGTTGGTGACGATGACATCAAACCCGCGCGGGTCGTGCACCATCTGCATACACAGCGCGTCCACGTACATGTGCTGCGTCTCGATTTGCGGATACTCTGCTGCGACTTCTTTGAACACGCGCTGCCACAAGCCGCCGGCGTGCGTCATGGCGTTCGATTTGTCGCACATCAGCACGCGCCGCCGGGGCGAACCATCCATCTTATGGTTCGCCGCGCAGTACTCAAACGCGTAGCGAATGACGCGCTCGACGCCCTTGCGCGTGTTGACGTCTTCCTGGATCGCGACTTCATCCGCTGTTCCCTGCTTGAAAACTCCTCCGAGGTTGCCGTAAACGCCCTCGGTGTTCTCGCGAATCACAACGAAATCGAGGTCTTTTGGTTCGATGCCTTTAAGCGGGCAAAGCGACGCATCCAGCAACCGCACCGGCCGGACATTGGCGTAGAGGTCCATCTTGGAGCGCATGTCCAGTAGGATTTCCCGCGCATGAATATTGGAGGGCACGCGCGGATCGCCAAAGGCGCCAATAAGGATCGCGTTGAAATCTCGAGCCAAGGTGGCGAAGCCGTCCGGTGGAACCGTAACTTTGTCGGCAAGATAGCGGTCGGCTCCCCAGTCGAAGTGGGTTAACGCCAGATCCGCACCAACGGCCTCGACCGCGCGCACTGCTTGCGGGATGACTTCCTTCCCAATGCCATCGCCGGGGATAACGGCAATACGCTTCGTCGCGCTCACGCTCGCAACGTTAGCACAACGTTGAACTATTCATAAAACCGTTACTCGAGTGTTGTAAAAGTGGTGTTCCGTGTAGAGACGGGGCTTGCCCCGTCTCCCAGACGCGGCAAGCCGCGTCTCTACAGGAAATCAGCTGGGCGTCAGGGCGACTGCAGGTCAGACTTCGCCCGTTCGTTATAATCAAAGATTGAGCCTATGACTTCGACGACACTTCCTGGAGCGAACCCGACGGAGCACAGCGGTGCGGTCAGCGCCCCTGCGCACGACTTCGGTGATCCTCGCGCTGAGTTTCAAGCCTTGCTCTCAGGTTGCGGCCTTTATGACCTGAACTGGCGCGCCAAGATCGCTGTGACCGGCGGCGACCGCGTCCGCTGGCTCAATGGCATGGCCACAAACAACGTTCGCGATCTTGCTCCCGGCCACGGCGTCTATGCCTTCCTGCTGAACGCGCAGGGCCGCATTCAGGCCGATCTCTATGTTTTTCAGCGTGGAGACTCGCTGCTGGTGGATACGGAGCGCGGACAGCAAGAGAAAGTATTGCAGCTGTTCGATCACTACATCATCGCCGACGATGTCGAGTACGCCGACATCAGCGACAAACTCACCGCGCTCGGCCTGACCGGACCCGAATCGCGACACGTTCTCGAACGCGCGGGTATCGCCGTTCCTGAGCTCGCATACCTGCAATTTGCGGATGTCGCCTGGCAACAGAAGACCATCACGCTCCTGCGTTCGGGCGAAGAAGCGCGCGAGTCCTGGCAAGTCTGGGCTGCTCCCGAGCACACCGGCGAACTCTGGAGCGTGCTGCTCAAGGCGGGAGCGCGGCCCATCGGCACGACTGCGCTGAATCTTTTCCGCATCTCGCGCGGCATCCCGCAATTTGGCGCGGACATCCGGGAGCGAGATCTGCCGCAGGAGACGGGACAGACGCGCGCGTTGAATTTCACCAAAGGGTGCTATCTCGGTCAGGAGATCGTGGAGCGCATCCGATCGCGCGGCGCGGTGCCCCGGCAATTCACAGCGTGCGTGGTCGAGGGTCTGCTGCCCGAACCGGGCGCGAAGATTATGGCCGGAGAGAACACGGAAGAGAAAGAAGTTGGCGAGATCACCAGCAGCGCCGTTTTGCCTCTGCCCGGCGGAGATCGCACAGTCGCATTGGGTTATCTGCGCCGCGAAGCTGCCGGAAAAGATCTGCGTGCGGGAACAGCGAAACTCAAACCAGCATCGCTTCCTATCGCGTGAATTTCACAGAGAATTTCAAGACTCGATGATTTCGAGAATCAGGTAAAACACATGGCTCAAAAAAGAAAAGAAGAAAGCGAATTTAAAGTAAGCGACAAGCGCCTGTTCACCTCCGAGGGAGAACTTCGCGATTCCACCGAAGAACAAACACCGACCCCCGTCGCAGTGACGGCTGCTGCAACAGCGGCCCCGGCGCCGCCCGCTTCAACGCCGCCCGTTGTGACGATCCCAGAAGCCGCGGCGGCAACACCCGCGCCCGCTCCCGAGTCGGATATACCTGAACCCCCCACCGCCTCCGAGCAGCAGGCGCAGCACGATGCCTACAAACAGTCGTCGCGTGATCTGGACACGCGAGTCGAGCTGAGCGGACACTCGGCGAAAGAACTCGAAATGAGTTTTGAGCGCTTCATGGCTTCGCTCTACATGACCGCCATGATGCAACTCGGCCTGATGCACGAACAGGGAGGCCAGCCCGGAGTTGACTTGATCGGCGCGCGGCAAACCATCGACACCTTGGGCATGATCGCAGAGAAGACCAAGGGCAACCTCACTCCAAAGGAGCAGGGTTTTTTGCAAAACTGCCTCTATGAATTGCGCATGGCCTACGTGGAAGTGACCAACGCTCTCGCGCATCCTCCGCAGGCGCCGGGCCCAATCACAGGTACAAACGGCTGATGCGCGCGATTCTGACGGTATTAGGCAGCGGCACGTCGATGGGAGTTCCCACCATCGGCTGCGATTGCGCCGTCTGCCGCTCGGTGGATCCGCGCGACCGCCGCACCCGTCCCTCCGTGATGATCACTTACAACGGCCGCCACGTCCTGATCGACACCACGCCCGACTTTCGTGAACAGGCGCTGCGCGAAAAGATTACGCAGCTCGATGCCGTGCTCTACACCCACACGCACGCCGACCACATTCTCGGAATCGACGACCTGCGTCCCCTGACCTATCGGCACAAGCCGGGCAAGATGCCTCTTTATGCCGCGCCGCAAAACTGCGAATTCCTGCGCAACATGTTCCGCTACATTTTTGAAGCCGAGTATAAGTTTGGCGGACTGCCGCTGGTTGAGCTGCGGCCAATCGAGGGCGCCGTCGAACTGTTTGGTGCCCGCTTCGAGCCGCTGACGGTGATCCACGGCGAAACCCCGATTCTTGGTTTCCGTTTCGGATCGGCCGCCTACCTGACCGACCACAGCGAGGTCCCCTCGGAAACGCTGGCGAAGCTGCACGACCTCGACATTCTGTTTCTGGACGCGCTGCGCTACAAGCCGCATCCCACGCATTCGAGCGTCGAGCAATCGCTGAAGATCGTGGAAGAGGTGAAGCCGAAGCGCACGTTTTTCACGCACATCTGTCACGACCTGCCGCACGAGGCAACCAACGCCGCGTTGCCGTCCGGCGTGCAGCTGGCGTTTGACGGAATGAAGCTGGAGTTTGAAATTTGAGTTCACCGCCGAGACGCCGAGTGCGCCGAGAAGACCTCACTTAAGAAAAATCTCGGCGGCCTCGGCGTCTCGGCGGTGAAACTTTCGCATGTTGACTTTCCACAAACTCGACGACGTTCCCCGCGACTTCGGTCCCGCGCTCGTCAGCGTCGGGAACTTCGATGGCGTGCACCGCGCCCACCGCCATGTTCTAGACGAGATCGTGCGGCGAGCGCAGGACGGGAACGCGAAGTCGGTGGCTGTCACCTTTGATCCTCACCCCGCCCGCATCCTGCGTCCCGATCACAACCTGAAACTGCTGACTCCGCTTCCGGAAAAACTGCGCCTGATGGAATTGACCGGCGTCGACGCGGTTCTGTTGCTCCCGTTTTCACGCGATCTTTCGCTGATGACGCCGCACCAGTTTGCCCATGAGATTCTGAAGAAGCGCCTGCATGCCCGCGAAGTTCACGAAGGCTACAACTTCCACTTCGGGCACAAAGCGGCCGGAAACATTGAAATGCTGCGCGAGTTGGGCCGGGAAATGGGATTCGAGGTGCACGATTATCCCGAGATGCGCCTGCGCGGAGAGCATGTTTCGAGCAGCCACATCCGAAAGTTGCTTTCCGAAGGTCGAGTCAGCCGGGCACGCCATCTGCTGGCGCGGCCGTTCAGCATTCTCTCTACCGCCGGCCGCGGACGCGGCTATGGCTCGAAGTACACCGTACCCACCATCAACCTGGCGCGCTACGAAGAACTTGTTCCCAGGGATGGCGTGTACATCACTCGAACGCGAATCGGGCAAGAGTGTTTTGATTCGATCACTAACGTTGGAAACCGGCCCACGTTTGGCGCTGATTCTTTTGCGATTGAAACTCACTTGCTGAATTTTCATCCGATTGAACTTTCGGCGGAAACGGAAGTAGAGCTTCACTTTCTGGATCGCGTGCGCGACGAGATCAAGTTTCCTTCCGTCGAAGCGCTGCGAGAGCAGATCGGACGGGACGTGGCAAAGGCCCAGCGTTACCTCCGGCTGTTGGAATAGGTTTTGCTGATTCTTCCCGGCTGCCCGCTGATACAATCGTTCCCGGCATGGCCATCGGGCCAATCCAACTCCTGAAGCTAGCGAGCGCCGGACAGCGCCGCACCTTGCTGGCGGCCGCTCTCGGCTGGATGCTCGACGCCTTTGACGCCATGCTCTACGCGCTCGTCCTGACGTATGTGATGCGCGATCTCGGCATGTCGAAGGCGACCTCCGGCCTGCTCTACACGCTCACCCTGTTGGCTTCGGGCATCGGCGGCGTATTTTTCGGCTTCCTCGCCGACCGCATCGGACGCAAGCGCGCCCTGATGCTCAGCATCCTGACTTACTCGATTTGCTCGTTTGCTTCCGGCCTCTCAACCACCGTGGTCATGCTGGCGGTGTTTCGATTCATCCTCGGACTGGGGATGGGAGGCGAGTGGAATACCGGCGCAACCCTGGTCGCAGAGACCTGGCCCGATGAATTGCGGGCCAAGGCGATTGCAGTAGTGCAGAGCTCCTGGGCAATCGGCTATGCGCTGGCCGCACTGGTCGCGGGCATCGTTCTGCGTTATGCCAACTGGCGGATAGTGTTTTTCGTCGGAATCCTTCCCGCCATCGTCACGCTGTGGATTCAGAACCGCGTGCCCGAATCGCAAATATGGCTGGACCACCGAGGCGTGCCAAGCAACGATGTTCCCTCTGCCGGACTCACGCGGAATGACTGTGCCGACAGTTCGCGGACAGGAGTGTCCGCGCCACACGAACAGGTGAACGTCGGTCCTGCGGTCAATGATTCTTTCCTCCAGATTTTCAGAGTGCCCTATCGCAAGAGCACGATCGCTCTTCTCCTCCTCAACTTTTTTGGTCTGTTTGCCTGGTGGGGCCTGTTCACCTGGATTCCGCCTTATCTTTCGCTTCCCATCGCACAAGGCGGCCGCGGCTTTGGCATCATGGGCACCACCACATTGCTGATCGTGCTTAACCTGTTTGGCATGTTTCCCGGATACATCAGCTTCGGCTGGGTTGCCGACCATCTGGGCCGCCGCAAATCTTTCATGCTCTACACCTTTGCCGCCGCCCTGCTGGTGCCGCTCTACGCCATGGCGCGTTCCCAGGCCGTGCTGCTCGTCCTGGGCATGATTGTCGCCTTCTTCGGGACGGGATTCTTCTCCGGCTCGGGCATTATCGGAAGCGAAATCTTCCCCACGCGCCTGCGCGCGCGCGCGTTGGGCTTTACCTACAACGGCGCGCGTACTTTGAGTTCGATAGCTCCCTATGTAATCGGACGGGTGGGCCAGGCCAAAGGACTAAGCTGGGCTTTCTATCTGTGCGGGGCAGCGTTTCTTATGGCGAGTTTGATGGCAACCCAGTTACCGGAGACGAAGGGCAAGCGGCTGGAGTAAGGTGTTGTTAGAGGACTCTTCCCCGTCCGGGTCGTTAGTCGTTGGTCGTTAGTCATTAGTCGCTAGCAAGCCAAACTCCGCAAACGACTAATGACTAACGACCAACGACCATTACTCACTCGATAGGCTCGACCACCAACTCCTCGCCCCGAGTCGCCCGTTCCGGCAACTGGATCAGCACAATCGCTACCAACACCAGAACGATTCCAACCGTCTGCATCGGCCGCACCAACTCCCCCAGCACAAGCGCCGCGATTACGATGCTGAACACCGGCTCCAAACAACTGGTTACAATGGCGCGGGTCGGCTCCAGATTCTGCAGCCCGGCGAAATAACAGGAAAATGGCCCGAGCACGGAAACCAGCGAAAACACCAGCATGAATGCCCACTGCTGCCAGCCATAATGAGCAGCGACAATTTTCCACGGAGGATTCACGAAGATCCAGAACGTTGAAGCAGACACCAACACCCACAGCAGGACTTCCCACCGGTCATAGCGCGCCAGCAATTTGTGGCCGCCCACGTTATAAAACGCAAAGGAAAATGCAGCCAGCAGAGCAGCCGTGATTCCGACTGCGTCCATGCGGAATCCCTTTGATCCGACAAATCCGACCGCCAGTGCGCAACCTACCACGGCCAACCCCACCGCCGCGCTTCTCCGCAACGACGGTCGCTGCGCTCCGCGCGCCACCATATAGAGCAGCACCCAAACCGGCGCCGTATATTGCAGGATAATGGCCGTCGCCACGTTCGTCCGCTGAATCGCGACGTAATAGAAATAGTTCGACGCGGCGACTCCCAGAATTCCAAGAATAAAAAACCGCACGAGGTCGCGACCCGGAACGCGCAGTGCTGAGGCTCCTCTCCGTGCCAGCAGCACCGGCAATAGCACCACCAGCGACAAAGTTGCACGGCTCTGCGACAGGATCAGCGGATCAATCTTTCGTAGTGACGCCCCTAGAGATGCCCCGCCCGGCAGCAGATGCCCAGTGAATGCCGCGCGACCCAGCGTCGCCGAAATCCCCCACAGAAGGGCCGCACTCCCGATATAGAAGTAACCCCGCAGCGGATGTGGGCCCGCCTGATGGGGCCCAGCCTTCACGAAACGTGCTCGATGGTGTAGGTGATCTTCGCGGTCTTTTCCAGCATGGCGGAAACCGAGCAGTACTTCTCTTTCGAGAGTCGCACCGCGTCTTCCATGGCTTTTTTCGACACCTGTCCGCGAACGCGATAGGTCAAGTGAATCGATGTATAGACGGCGGGGTAACCGTCCGCTCTTTCGGCCTCGGCGCGCACTTCGAGCCCGGTAAACGGCTCGCGTTTCTTGCGAAGAATTCCCACCACGTCCGATGCCGTGCAGCCGCACAAACCGAGCAGCACCAACTCCATCGGAGTGTTGGCAGTTTTCTCGGTTGCGGTGTCCATCACGATCGAGTGCCGTGAGGACGCCGACCCCACATATCGGTCTTTGTCCGCCCAATTGACTGCAGCTTCAATCATTGTGCCTCTCTTCCTCTAACACACAATGTCTAATACACAATGTCTAATACACAATGGAGCGACGGGCGTCTCGCCCGTCCTGCCGGGCGGGGACGCCCGGCGCTCCACTAACTTGCTACCGCCGGTTGTCCGTCATCGGCTCGGGATGTATCAGCACCCGGAACAATTCCGGCGCGTCGTGTTTGAAGCGGATCTCGAGAGAGGTCTGAACATCATGCACTCGCGAAAGCGGCATGTCGTCGGGCAGCGTGCAGTGGCACGAAACATAAAGCCGGGCGCGCACCTTCTTGAACTGGAATTCGTGCACGTCCATCACCTCGGGAAACTCCTTCACGATATCCTTGAGCCGCTGTTCCAATTCCGGCTCGCGAACGATCTCCTCTCCCCTTTCAATCGTTGCCGGCTCACTTTCAATATGCGTAAGAATGGTCGCAATTTCCGGGATCTCGGTGCGCATCTCCGTTTCCAGCCGGGTCACTTCATCGTGCGCCTGCTTCATGCTGAGTTGCTCGTCAAGTTCCAGATGCTGCTCCACATGCAACTGCCCGTTCAGATCCTGCACGCTGACGTCGTGCACGTTGAAGTTGTAGCGAGTAGCCACGGCGCGAATGCGGTCGAAAATATTTTCCGTGCGCCGGGCGCGTGGAACCGTATGTACCATCACGTCGGCATCGGGCAAAACCTCGCGCACCCGCGACCTCACCGCATCGGACACCTGCTCGGACCGTTGGAAGGTGAAATTGCGCTCCAGTGCCACCGAAACGTCCGCGAAGTAGCCGTTCCCGGCTTTCCGGAACCGGACCCGCTCCACTTCCAACACGCCCTTGACCGTCGCGATGCGGTCGAGGATCTGGTTGCGCACGCCGGCCGGCGCCGCATCGAGCAGCGCATCCACGGTTTTCCGCGCCAATCGCCAACTCACATACACCACTACTCCCGCCACGAATAGTGCGGCAATAGGGTCGGCTTGGCGGAGCCACCGGACCTGATAGCTGTGCCCCACCGAAACCAGCGCCAGGCCCACGATCACCACCGCGCTCGACCAGATGTCGGTCGAAAAATGCAGCGCGTCAGCTTCCAGCGCCTGACTGTCATACTTGGCCGCAATGCGTCCGAGGGCGCGGGAGCGCCAGGCGTCGATTGCCATCGACAGCATCATGACCAGGAACGCAGCCACGCTCGGCTCAATTTCCACGCTGTGAAAGAACAGCCGCCTGATCGATTCATAGACGATCCAGACGCAAGCGACCAGCAGCAGACCGGTTTCGATGAAAGCCGAAAAATTCTCAAACTTGCCATGTCCGTACTGGTGATCGGCGTCCGCCGGCTTGTCGGAAACCCGCACCGAGAAAAAGGTCACCAGGGCCGCGACCAGATCCAATCCGGAGTGTGCCGCCTCCGACAAAATTCCCAGCGAGCCGGTCGCGATCCCCACCACAATTTTCAAGCTGGTGATCACCAGAGCCGCCAGCACCGAGTTCCCGGCAACGGCTCGTTTTTCCCGGCGCATCGACACGGAACTGAAGGTGGCCCGAATTTCTGCCATAAACGTCATTATCGCTTTGGATTCGCCCGCCGCCAACCCCCGGACTGCTAATGGCGTCCCCTTGCCCGGCCTCCCGTGGGGCATGCTACGATGGCAATCGTCGCAATTTCTCACTGGAGGATATTGATTCATGCGTTTTCAGTACCTTGTGTGTCTCCTGCTCGCTGGCTTGGCCTTTGGACAAGCCGCGCCACCGGCTACACCTCCCGCCGCCGGAGCCCAGGCGGAACAAAACCCTGCCGCGGCAGCCGCTACGGCCCCCGAAGTAAAAGTAGAACCCGACGATGCGGTGATCACACTGAAGGGTTTCTGCGCCGATGCCACGCAAACCGGCGATGCCTGCAAAACCGTGATCACCCGCGCGCAGTTTGAGAAGCTCGCCGAAGCACTGCAGCCCGGAATGTCGCCGGCCACTCGTCGCCAACTCGCAACCGCCTATTCGCGCGTGCTGAGGATGTCCGCCGTGGCGGAAAAACGCGGTCTCGACAAAGGAACCGCGTTCGAAGAAAAGATGACCTTTGCGCGCATGCAAATTCTTTCCCAGGAACTGACCCGCGCGCTGCAGGAAGACTCGGCTAAGGTTACCGACGGAGATATCGAGGACTATTACAAGAAGAACGAAGCTTCCTACGAGCAAGCAACCTTTGCGCGGATTTATATTCCCCGCGCCAAGCAAATCGTGCCTCCAGTCGCAAAACCCAAGGCCGGTGCGACGGCGAGCGCGAAACCCAGTGCGCCGCAGCCGCCCACCGAAGCGCAAAAAAAAGCTGCTGAAGAAGCGATGACGAAGGTCGCCGCCAATCTCCGCGCCCGCGCCGTCCAGGGTGAAGATTTCGACAAACTGCAAAAGGATGCCTACGTCGCCGCGGGACTATCGGGAAGCGCCCCGACCACAAAAATGGAGAAGGTGCGCCGGTCCACGCTGCCTGCGGACCATCAGGCGGTCATGGATTTGAAGCCTGGCGAAGTTTCCGAAGTGATCTCCGATCCCAACAGCGGCTCCTACATCTACAAGCTGGTCAGCAAAGAGACCTTATCTCTGGAGACCGTGAAACCGGAGATCCGTAAAATGATTTCCAGCCAGCGCTATCGCGACAGCATGCAAGGTTTTCAGGGCAACGCTGACCTGAACGAGGCCTACTTCGGCCCCGCCCGAAATCCTGCCATGCCTCCACCTCCAAGGGGAGTAAGGCCGCCCGCCCCAAAAGGCGGAAACGACCCTGACTAAATGGATACGGCAAAACCAACCATCATTGTCACCGGCGTTTCGGGCAATCTTGGCCAGCGACTCGTGCAGCAGCTCTCGGATTG
>Ga0187890_10000758_pt1 | contig 23411 bp, 24 predicted proteins | sample June2016WEW_21_1_FD_133005 | JGI IMG/M metagenome (GOLD analysis project Ga0187890, IMG submission 133005) | Peatland microbial communities from SPRUCE experiment site at the Marcell Experimental Forest, Minnesota, USA - June2016WEW_21_10 | ecosystem: Environmental > Terrestrial > Soil >... | reverse complement strand
TGCCCTTGTATGTCTTTGCGAACTCCCAGATGTCCTCTTGCTGATAGAAAACTTCGGGGTCGGTTTGGTGATACTTGGCGTAGATCGCCATCTGAGTTTCAAAAATTTCCTTCGGGTAGCGCACGTGCTGTTTTAACTCATCGGGCATCTGCGAGGCGTCCTTGAATAGGCCTGGGTAGATCCTGCTGTATGCCGCGATGATGGGGTCCTGCGCGTCGAAAAGGTAAAAATCGACATTTCCGTCATAGGCATCCATTGTGATCTTTACCGAATTGCGGATGTAGCTGACTTCCCCGGTCTGCTTCGCCAAGGGCACGGACATCGGGTATTTGTCGGAAACCGTGTATGCGTCCTGGATCCAGAAGAGTTTTTTTTGAGTAACCACCAGATATGGATCGCGGTCAAGAATCAGATAGGGTGTCAGAGTACGAATCCGTTCGGTCAGCTTGTGCCGGAAGATTATCTTGGATTCCGGAAGCAGTTTGGAAGTGAAAAGAATATTCCTGTCCTTGAAATAAACCGCAAAAACGAAGCGTTTGAGAAGCGAATGGAGAGCTACGCCCCCCTTGCCGCTGTATGAAGTCACGACATTGCTCGATCCCTTGGGATAGTCTATTTCGCCGGAGCCGTTTGGGGCGATTACATAGTCGTTGGCAATTTGCCCATAATAGATACCCGGCTGCTCGATTTTGAACCCGTACGCCGACTCCGGCGGAATTCCGCGCAGGAACCAGACCATCGGCTCGTCGCCGGCCTGGCTCGCCGGGGTCATCACGGCCCCAAATCCATGAGTATAGGAAAGGTGTTCGTTTATCCAGTTCCGGGCGCCTTCCGGAATTTGATCCCGGTTTAGTTCGCGGGCTGAAAGAAAAACCTGCTGATAAAGGCCGTTTACGGTATACCGGTCAACGTCTACGCCCGGAAAATCATAGTAAGTCCGCAAGTTTTGGAGTTGCTTGTAGACGTCGTCGAGCAGTTCGCCGTCCCAGACCGGAGTGTTCCTGAGTATCGACTGAACATCGGGTATCGATATGTCCGTAAGCATACGTTCGGGGTTGAAGTCCCGGATTTCCACATCGTCCAGCCTGTAGGCTGAAAGAGTCGATGTGATATTGTTCTGGATGTAGGGCCGCTCCTTTGAACTCTCGTTTGGCTTGACAGTATATTTTTCGACCGTCTGGAGAAGGAAATCCGAGTACCTGGCGCCAAGCGCAAGGGCGAACACGACGGCAAAACCTGCGAAAATTCTGATGCCCTTATGTGTATTTATGAGGTAAATCAAGGATATGGCTGCGCCGGCGAGCAAGATCAGGCAGACCCAGATCAAGACCCATGTGATGTTCATTTCGACGTAGCCGGGGCCGAAAAAAAGCGGCAGATGGCCCCTGGAATAAAGAAGACCATAGCGTTGAAGAACGAAATCCCATATTTCGATCAGGAACACCAGGAAGGCCAGTATGCTGATGTGCGCCCTGGCCCAGGCGGGAAGCCGTTTTTCCTGCCTGGCGAGAATGCGCCTTTCGACCAGGTATAGGAGCGTGATTGCGGCGAGCAAAACACAAAAAGCAATGAGCAGACGGTGCTGAATGAGTGTATATATCGGGTAGGCGAAAAGATAATAGCCGATGTCCTTCCCATATACCGGGTCTGCCACTTTCGCCCTGGGAGAAAAAAGATAGAGCAGGAAGGCCTCCCATTGCTCGTAAAGGGGCAGGGCGATCACCACGGAAAGAATGATGGAAAGAGGCGTATAGACCCACATCGAGCCCGTCCGAAATCCCCGTAGCAGACGCCTGTATGATTTGAGCGAGGCGGCCGTGGGGGTGCTTGACGGCAAAGTGGCTCCAAGAAAGCGGGATGCCAGCCAGAAATTCAGGAAAAATATCAGAAAGAAAAATATGGAGACCGACCCAAGAACAGCATACCTGTAAAGTGCCCGCTGCCAGAAATAAGCTTCATAGCCCAGTGAATCGAACCACCAGATATCGACCAAAAAGTGTGAGAAAAAGAAGCTGAGCGCGATTATGATACCGGCAAGAACTGTAATCGACACCACGGTGGCAGCCAGCCATCGCTTCCAGTGGACCATTCATCTCTCCTCTTCAATAAAAGAGGCGGCAAGTGATTGCCGCCTCCCGTTTTCATAGCCTTGCAGTCAGGCCCTTGCGCCTGTTTGAGACCTCTAGCGGGCCTTGGCTGAAGCTGCTGCAAGCATGTCCTTGACGCCTGCCTGTTCTTCCAGCAATTCCTTCAGAGTAAAGTCCATCTTTTCCCTCGAGAAAGCATCGATCTCCAGGCCCTTTACCCTTTGGTACTTGCCGGGCGTACATGTGACGGGCACGCCATACATGACGCCCTCCGGAATACCGTAGGAACCGTCAGACGCAAGGCCCATCGTCACCCATTTGCCGTTGGTGCCCAGCGCCCAGTCATGCATGTGCGTGATGGCGGCGTTGGCCGCCGAAGCCGCAGAGGACAGGCCGCGGGCTTCGATGATCACGGCGCCGCGTTTGCCGACCTTGGGAAGGTATTCGTTCTTGTACCAATTTTCGTCAACGAGCTTGATAGCCGGCTTCCCTTCGATAGTAGCGAAGCGAATATCAGGATACATAGTGGGTGAATGGTTGCCCCACACTGTCAACTTCTCGACCGAGTCGACCGGCTTGCCAACCTTGTTGGCGAGCATCGACTTGGCGCGGTTGTGGTCGAGGCGCAGCATAGCCGTGAAATTGTCCTGCGGCAGATTCGGGGCCGATTTCATGGCAATCCAGGCATTGGTGTTGGCCGGATTGCCAACAACGATTACGCGAATGTCGCGCGAGGCCACCTCATTGATTGCCTTACCCTGCTCTATGAATATCTTTGCATTTTCCATCAGCAGGTCTTTGCGCTCCATGCCGGGGCCGCGCGGCCTTGCGCCTACAAGAAGGGCGTAGTCCGCGTCCTTGAAAGCGACGTTCGGGTCGCCCGTGCCGACCATACCTGCCAACAGCGGAAACGCGCAGTCCTCAAGTTCCATCATGACTCCATTGAGCGCCTGCAGGATCTTTTCTATAGGCAGTTCCAACATCTGCAGGATGACCGGTTGGTCTTTCCCGAGCATTTCACCGCTGGCAACGCGAAACAATATGGCGTAGCCTATCTGGCCGGCGGCTCCTGTAACTGCAACACGAACGGGGGGTTTGGCCATCTTATTGCTCCTCTCCAGCTTGAGTTCGTACTAAGTTCACTACCCTATTACCGCTAGCACGTCACCTTTTTGAACGCTCTGGGCACTTTGGCACAGTATCTGTTTTACCGTTCCTGAGACTGGCGCAAGAATGGAGTTTTCCATCTTCATGGCTTCGAGGATCATTACGACGTCACCCTCTTTCACCGCGTCGCCCTCTTTTACCTCGTAACGGATGACCATACCAGGCATTGGAGCTTCAAGCTTTGTGCCTCCTGCAACCGGTGCGGCTGCCGGCTTCGGCGCAGCCGCAGGGGCTGGCGCAGGAGCATGTGCAGGGGCATGTGCACGGGCAGGGGCTGCGGCCGGCTTCGGAGCGGGCGCGGGAGCAGCCTTCGCAACGGGAGGAGCAGCAACCGGGGTGATTGCGGTAATCAACGGAGCGCCTCCGACTGCCTCAACATCAACGGAAAAGTAATCGCCGTCGACAAATACGTGGAACTGACGGGCTCCATCGCCCTTCGGAGGAATTTCCTTCTTTGGCTTCTCGACCAGCAATCCGGCTTTGGCCTTCTTAACCAGCTCGGCTTGCCTCGCGCAGTCCTCGAGGGTCTTGGGCAGCACCTCAGGCGGAACGGGCTCTTTGCCGTACTTCCAGTTGAGGAAGCGCTTGCCGGTCATCGGGTACATACCATAGATAAGGACGTCGTCGATGTCTTTGGCCAATCCCTTGGTATCCTCATAATTCTTGGCCATTTCAGGTTCGAGGATCTCGGCCGGCCGGCCGGCGAAGGGGGCCTCGCCTCTCGGGTAACCCTTGAGGGCCTTCTTCTGGACTTCCGGGTTGACTGGGACCGGGGTGTGGCCATAGAGGCCAAAGAACAGGTCCTTGGTCTGGGCGGAAATCATTTTATAGCGCTCTTCGGGTGTGTCGAAGAGAACATTGTTCACCGCCTGGATACCTACGATCTGGCTGGTAGGAGTTACCAGAGGCACCTGGCCCATGTCCTTGCGGACCTCAGGCAGCGCGTGAAAAACATCGTTGAGCCGGTCGGATGCGCCCATCTCCCGGAGTTGGTTGATAAGGTTGGAGAGCATGCCGCCCGGTGTTTGATGGAGCAGAACGTTGATATCGATAATGGACATGCGGTCATCGAGCAGATCGCGGTACTTGGGCGAAACCTTCTCGAACCACTCACTGCATTTGGCGAGCTGAAGGAGGTCAAAACCCGTGTCTCTGTTGGTGTGTCTCAGAGCCATTACCAGAGGTTCGATGGCCGGATGCGAGCTGCGATACGCCCACGGTGACAGACAGGTGTCAACTATGTCCACGCCCGCTTCGATTGCTTTGAGCAGCGCCAGGTCGGCCATGCCGGAGGTGAAATGGCTGTGAAGATGGATGGGGATCTTTACGTTCTCTTTGAGGGCTTTGACCAGGTAGTAGGCATCATATGGAGCAATGAGGCCCGCCATGTCCTTGATGCAGAACGAGTCGGAGCCCATGTCTTCGAGTTGTTTCGCACACTTTACCCAATAATCGAGGTTGTAAACCGCACCGCCCATCCGGGGTTCGGTCAGAGAGTAGGATATGGTTCCCTGGAAATGCATTCCGTTTTTCTTGATCGGTTTGATGACCGTTTCGAAGTTCCGGAAGTCATTGAGCGCGTCAAAGGTCCGGAAGACCTCGATGCCGTTTGCGATCGCGCGCTCGACAAATGCCGTGGCCATATCGTCCGCGTAGTTGCGATACCCGACAAGGTTCTGGCCGCGCAGCAGCATCATGAGCTTGGTCTTCTTGAGATATTTCTTCAGTTGGCGTGGTCTTTCCCATGGGTCTTCATTAAGGAAGCGGTGCATGGTGTCGAATGTTGCGCCGCCCCATACTTCCATGGACCAGTATCCGACCTTCTCCATTTCCTCGGCAATAGGCAAAAGGTCTTCGGTCCTTCCACGAGTGGCGAAAAGAGACTGATGACCGTCACGGAAAGTCAAATCTCCTATCTTGATCGGGTTATCCACCTTGGCTGGTGGCTCATCAAGCAGTTTTGCAATTAATGAGGTACCATGCAGATGTGAATTCTTCATACTTCTGTCTCCTTTTTTCGTGCGAGAGAGTACTCAGTTTGGCATCAGCTCCCTTAAGAACCAGACTATCAACATCAGGAATCATCCGCAAGGAAACAAGCCAGAAAAACTGCCGCTATATTTATTTGACCTTCGGGGCTTCAATACTGCTCTATTAAACGCCCGACGGGTCAAAGGCCCAACACCTAACGGGTCAAGCGCATCTGCCAGGTCCACCTGATGTTCATGGCTGCCTGTCTTCCAGCTAACGCAAACGGGCTGCTCATGACCACCGGCGGCGCCTGCGCCGGCCGGCTTAATTGCTGCGCAGGCAAGGCCTCCTGTTCGGCTTGAAGGTAAAACCCCACAGCGGAAGAAATAGCCGCAATCACCTTTGGATCAACGCTCATCAGCAACCTCCATCATCGAGTGCAACAAGGTAGGGTCCCTACACACGTTCAACATATAAGAAAATCAGCCTGCACGATCTCCTGTTTGGCTTATGCAGCCCGGCGGGTCTTCTTCTTCAGATTACTGATCCTGCGGCGGAAAGAATCAGCCAGCTTGGAACGCCCAGCTTCCACGGCCTTTTGCCGCTTGTCCTTGAGCTCTCTGATTTTTACCTTGAGATCGCGGACATCGATGTCTTTTTTCTTGCCCTTTTCATCCACAATCCCGCGCACTTCCTTGATCGCGGCTATCAATTCGGCCTTGTTCATGGCGTGCACGCCGACAATGGCGCCTGTAGTCAGGGCCAACTCGCGAAGTTCTTTCGCAGTCATCTTATCGAGAGGTTTTTCTTTCTTTTCTTTCTCCTTCTTGCCCATTATATTTACTCCTTTGGCTTTTCCTTTTCGAACATCTCAGCAATCTTGAGGAATGGCCTGAACAAATCGATCGGGATCGGAAAGATCGTAGTCGAGTTTCTTTCTGTAGCTATCTCTCGTAAAGTCTGTAAATAGCGAAGCTGAAGCGCAGTGGGTCTTTTTTCGATAATCTCGGCGGCTGCAGCAAGACGGTCGGCAGCCTGGAACTCTCCTTCAGCGGCAATTACCTTGGCCCGCCGCTCGCGTTCGGCTTCCGCCTGCTTTGCCATTGCCCTCTGCATCTCCTGGGGCAGGTCGATCTGTTTGAGTTCAACAAGAGAAACTTTTATTCCCCATGGGTCGGTATGAGTGTCGAGACTTTCCTGAATATGCGCGTTTATTTTGTCTTTTTCAGAGAGCAGAGTGTCAAGTTCTTCGTGGCCGCAAACAGTGCGCAGTGTCGTCTGAGCGAGCTGGCTTGTGGCATAAAGAAAGTTTTCGACCGAAACGATCGCCTTGACCGGATCGACTACCCGGAAATAAATTACGGCGCTCACCTTTACGGAGACATTATCGCGCGTGATAATGTCCTGTGTGGGGACCTCCTGGACAATGACGCGAAGACTCACCTTCTGCAGCCGGTCGATCACAGGTATAAGGAGGATAATACCAGGCCCTTTAGCATGAATGACTCGCCCGAGCCGGAAGATGACGCCACGCTCGTACTCGTTTAAAATGCGAATTGCATTCGCGAGGAAAAGAATCGCGAAAACAATTATGGCGATGAACGAGGCACTTAGATTATAGAACATTCGAAGCTCCTGCTGGCCTTTTGTCTGAATGAAATACGATAGAGCGAATTTTCACTATCTATCACCGATCCTTTTTACTTTCAACTTTAAATTATGCACTTCCAACACTTCTACCTTTGCCCCCACTTCGATTCGCTGGTCAGCCAGCGCATTCCACAACTCGCCGCTCACGAATACCTTGCCCTCGGGGTCTATTTCCTGTTTAACTTCGCCAATCATACCCAATAGGGCGTCCTGGCCGGTCAGGGGTTTTGTCGTCTGAGCCCGGAAGGCAAGACGTGCGACGGCAGCGAAAAATACAGAGACTGCAACCGTGGTTGGCAGAAGAACCGACAACGCAATCTGACCCGGCTCCTCGGGGTTGCGGAAGAGCATGACCGAGCCCAGCACCAGGCACAGCACCCCAGCAAGGCTCAATAGACCGTGCGAGGCTATTTTCATTTCAAGGATGAAGAACACTATCGCCAGAAGAATTATCAGAAACCCGGCGTAATTTACCGGAAGAGTCTGGAGGGCGTAGAGCGCCAATATCAGGGAAACGCCGCCAATGACTCCGGGGACGACGGCACCCGGGCTGGACAGTTCGAAGTAGAGCCCTGCGAGTCCTATCATTAGAAGAATGTAGGCAAGATTCGGATTGCTTATGACCCGCAGGATACCGTGCTGCAGGCTGGGCGAAATGGTGCGCAGCTCCACTCCGTTAGTTTTGAGAACGACAGTTGTTCCCGCGCGCTGAAGATTCCAGCCGTCAAGCCTCTTTATCAAAGCGGGCAGGTTGTCGGCCACCAGGTCTATCACATTTAACTTGAATGCCTCTTGTGCCGTCGCTGATACGCTCTTCCTGACAGAATCCTCCATCCACTCCGAGTTTCTGCCCCGCTGAGCGGCAATGCTTCTGGCGAATGCGAGCGTGTCGTTCATGACTTTTTCGCTCATGGACGAAGGCGTCTCGCCCCCCCCTCCGGTAACCGGGTGGGCGGCCCCAATGTTGGTGCCGGGCGCCATTGCTGCAATATCGGCCGCAGCCGTAATGAACACACCGGCGGAGGCCGCCTGTGCGCCGCTCGGAGAGACATAAACGACAACTGGAACCTCGGAATTGAGAATCGCCTGGGTGATTCCGCGCATCGAGGTCATCAGCCCGCCAGGCGTGTCCAGAAGAATAATCAGGCATTCGGCCTTATCGTCGGCCGAGCGTTTGATCGCGTATTTCATGAAATCCTCAACCCCGGGATTGATCGAGTCCTGGATTTGAATGATATCGATGTGTGCCTGCTGCGGTTCGACCGGCGAGAGTGCAAAGAGAAACACTGCGGTTAGGAAAAGCGCTGTGAGCCAAATTAATTGCCTGATAGTCATATCGTGTGACCGCCTTTTGATATATAAGGTGGCAGTGCCTGAGAATTTCGTTCGGAATTCAATCCCGCAGCAACTTGATCACTTCCTTGAGATCCTGCCATGCCGCCGCTTTTTGGGAAGGGCTTCTCAACAGATAAGCCGGATGATATGTGCATATCAGAGGTATTCCCCGCCAGAATTGGACCTTGCCACGGAGCTGAGAAATCGGGCGGGAGCTTCCTAAAAGGGTTTGGGCCGCGCTCACGCCGAGGGCGCAAATGACCTTGGGGCTAATTGCTTCGATCTGCCTGAACAGGAAAGGAGAACATGCGGCTGTTTCATCCGGCTGGGGCGCCCGGTTCTCCGGCGGGCGACACTTTACGACATTGCAGATGTAAACCTCTTCCCGATCGAAACCGATTGCGAAGATCATTTTATCAAGCAGTTTTCCGGCCCGGCCGACAAAAGGACGGCCCTGCCGGTCCTCATCGAACCCCGGCCCCTCGCCGACGAAAACCACGCCGCTTTTGGCCGAACCTTCCCCGAACACCAGATTTGTGCGCCCGCAATGAAGCCTGCACCTTGTGCACCCAGTCAGCTCACTGCTTATCCGCAAGAGTCTTTCCATGGTTTCGGCAGCCATCGGCGCCTGCACCTCTTCCTCGGATTTTGGGGGGCTATATTCCCAGTCCCGGATACCTCCGGCCTTGTAACCCCAGAAGATCCACCGCAGCCGCTCCAAATAGTCGGCAAGCTTATGGGCCGTATTCTCCGGTATCAATTCTTCACACCTGCAAGGAACCGCTCGACCCTGTCCCATATCTCCGAGGCGACATCCTCCTTTGTCATGGGAGCCAGGTCGATAACAGCGCCGCTTCGTTCGATTATTGTTACCTCGTTTGTGTCGCAGCCGAACCCGGAGCCTTTCCTGGAAAGGTCGTTGGCTACGATGAAATCGAGGTTCTTTCGGACCAGCTTGTCTTTGGCGCTTTTCAGAACGTTTTCGGTCTCGGCGGCAAATCCGACCAGCACCTGAGTCCTCGGCTTAACCTTTCCAAGAGCGGCGAGAATGTCAGGATTGGGCTCGAGGCGGACCGTCAGTTCTTCCGCCACTTTTCTTAGCTTTTGAGGGGATTTTTCCGATGGCCGGTAGTCGCTAACGGCAGCGGCCATTACAATGGCGTCCAGTTGAGGAGAAAGCCTCAAAATTACGTCCCGCATTTCCAGCGCGCTCGTAACGCAGGTTCGTTCAACCCCTGCGGGGGCCTCAAGAAAACAGGGCCCGGAAATCAGGTGGACCTGGGCGCACCTGCGCGCGGCAATCTTTGCAAGCGCATAGCCCATTTTGCCGCTCGAGGGATTGCTTAGAAAGCGGACGGGATCGAAAGATTCCCAGGTCGGACCGGCACTGACCAAAACGCGCCTGCCGCTAAGAGTTGGCGGGGTCAGCATCCGGATGGCCCTCTCCAGAATGTCTCCAATCTCTGCCAGACGGCCGGCCCCTTCCTCCTGGCAGGCAAGAAAACCCACAGCAGGCGGCTGAATTTGGTACCCAAGTTCGGCCAGACTCCTCAAGTTTCGTTGGGTGGCCGGATGCTCCCACATCTTCACGTTCATTGCCGGACAAACCAGCACCGGAGCGGTTGTGGCAAGCAGTATGGTCGTTAGGTAGTCGTCCGCGATTCCGGCGGCCATTTTAGCCATAAGATTGGCCGTGGCCGGAGCGACCAGAACCAGGTCCGGAAGCCTCGCCTTTTGAATATGGGATATCTGCGACTCGGATTCCATGCTGAACAGGTCGACCCCTACCGTATTGTTCGAAAGCGCCTGGAAAGTCAGAGGGGTTACGAACTGTTGAGCGTTTGCCGTCATAACCACATGAACCGATGCGCCCTCTTTGACCAGAAGCCGCACCAGCTCAGCCGCCTTATACACGGCGATACCGCCGCTCACACCCAGAAGGATTGATTTTCCTTTTAGCATAATATCTCAAACCGTTATTGGATCTCTATCGGCCCGCATGGAGAGCCATTCTTCATAAAGCCATGCAGGGAAGAGGATAAACCGTCCCGCCGCCACAATGGGAGGCATGAAAACTAACTGGCCGCAACAGGGGACACATAGATTTCAACATACGTATAATATGTCCCTTCCTTCATCAAGATCACACAAACCTTGTCAGGCTTGTCAAAAATCAAAAGTGAGCGGTTGCACCTAAACTGAGCTTTGAGTCTCCAGCCTTCGTGCGGGAGTGCAGCCACAAAAAAGTTAATCAAAGAATTAGAATCCACTCTGCCGCGCAATGTCAAGAATCCCATCTTGATCTGGCCGGACTGGAAGACATATGAATTATTTGCCTGTACATCAATTTGAGGAGGTATGGGGACATCGTTGAATTGAAAAAATTTGGCTCTGGGCTCGGAAGGGGAAACGGGAACAGGACTGGCAGGGGCGACGGCAGGTGGACCGTAGGTCGGTCCAGGTCCAGCGGAAGGCGCCGGCGCCTGCTGAGACTGGCTGACCGGGTTCGGGGGCGGCGCGCTGGATCGGCTGCAGCCGCAAGCAGTCGCGAGACAAATGCACAGAACCGCTATCGAGTATCTTGTTTTGTCGCTCTTCTGAATTCCCACAGCCTCCCTCCTCTTTATCCCAGATATTCCAGAAGCAATCGCGCATTGTTGTGGTGTAGGCGTTCATCCTGATTCGCGCGAAAAAAACGGGTTGTGCATCTTTTCCCAGCCAACCGTCGTGCCGGGACCATGGCCGGGATAGATGACAGTTTCGTCCGGGAGCCGGAAAAGTGTTGAGCGAACCGAGTCCATGAGTTGCTGGAAGGAACCTCCGGATAAGTCGGTCCGCCCGATTGAGCCGGCAAAAATGAGGTCGCCGGAAAAGATTTTACCCTGCTCTTTAAGGTAAAACGAAACATGCCCCGGCGTATGGCCCGGAGTGGACAGAATCTCTATGTGAATTGCGCCGAACTGCAACTGATCGCCGTGCGCCAAGGTCCGGTCCACTTCATCGGGTGAAATCGGATGGATTTCCGGGAAAAACCGCGCTGCAAGCCCGAAAATAACCTCGAGCAGCGAACTCTTGTCCGCTGAATTGAGGTAGATTTCTCCGCCGCACCGCTTTTTGAGGGTCCATGCGGCCATAGTGTGATCAAAATGGGCATGCGTCACAAGAATCGCTGAAAGCTTGAGCCCAAGCTCCACCAGCCTCCTGCAAATGCGCTTGCCTTCCGCCCCCGGATCTATTACGACCGCCCTTCCGCTTTCTTCATCCCCGAGCAGGTAACAGTTGGTCTGGAGCATGCCAACGACCAGGCGCTCTAGTATCATCGATGCTCTTGCTTCCAACACAACGGCCAGCTATTTTTCCAGTAAAACCAGTTCCTCTTTAGACTCCTTCTCCCAGATAATAGCCAAGCGCCAGGGCTGGTTGTTCAATCCCGAAGGCGCCCGGGAGGTGGCTTTCAGGGCAGCCATAACCAAATCGCGAGAAACCTGAGCATCTACAAAGCGGCGAACGCTGCGTCTTTCATAAATGGCCTTTATTATGGCGGAATCAGGCGTTTTCATTGACTTGCCCCCGGTACTGTCTTTAATGCAAAGTATCCCACAGAATCGGTCTACTACAAAAGAAATAATTTCGTCTCGACCTCTTTTGAAAATAAGTGGCGCAGGGAGGAAATGTGGCATGGGAATTATGGATTTTTATTTCCATGATTATCTTATATACTGCTCTCCCTCGATCCTGGATCGTCTCCAAGCGGAAACTCCGGATCAGAACTTATCGGTTTCCGATTCGTAAAGGAGAGATAATCTGGTCATAATCTGGTCATTCCTTTTACCGCCTTTAGGCGGAAGATCCTCTTATTGGCTTTAGCCGGAACGTTATCGATTTACGGAAAAAGGGGGAGCAATTGTCCTGCCCCGTGAGTCCCATATCGCACAGCAAGGACCAAGACCCGGATTCAGCATGGCCACCGAGAATATAATCGAAATTCGCAGCCTGAACAGTTCTTACAACAGCAGCCAGGTACTGTTCGATATTAATTTTGCCATTCCAAGACACCACGTCACCGTGATCATGGGGGTGAGCGGTTGCGGGAAGACAACGCTCTTGCGTCACCTTACCGGTTTAAAAAAAACGGGCGCTGGGCAAATCATCGTAGATGGGCAGGACATGGGCGCGTTTTCAGAGACCATGCTCATGCAATACAGGCGCAGGATTGGTGTCCTGTTCCAGAGCGGAGCTCTGTTCTATTCCCTGTCTCTGACCGACAATATCGCCGTGCCACTGAAGGTCCATACGAAACTGGCCGACGAGACGATCCGGATTATGGCTGTCATGAAGCTCAATATGGTCGGGCTCGCCGAATTTAGCGACTATATGCCCTCCCAGCTCAGCGGAGGGATGAAAAAAAGGGCAGGGCTGGCAAGAGCGCTAATCATGGACCCGGAGATACTGTTTGTGGATGAGCCTTCTTCCGGTCTGGATCCCATTACGGCAGCCGGCCTGGATCGCTTGATCCTGAATTTGCGCGAGACCTACGGAATGACCGTTTTAGTAGTCACGCATGAACTTGAGAGCGCCTTCAAAATAGCAGATCGGATTGTTGTTATGGACAGGGGCACGGTCATGGTAGAAGGCTATCCCGAAGAAATACGAAACTGCAAAGATCCGCGTGTGGGGCAGTTTCTGAGCCGGGAGGCCGATCCCCTCAAAATACACGCCGAAACCTATTACGAGCGCCTGCTCGGGGGGACAGGAAGATGATTTTGACACTGTGTCCAATTCAATTTCTTTTTTTGAGAAAGAATCGTGCAGGGGCGCTCCAATGGTAAATCCTATCCAGTCCCTTGGCGCTTACGCATTGAGGCAGGTATTTTCGGCAGGCCGACTGGGATTGTTTCTTATCTACACTGTTCGCGGAATCATCCTGCCGCCGGGAAAATTTTGGCCCACGCTAAAACAGATCCAGTTCATTGGCGCCAAGTCATTCGCGGTGATAGGCTTTACAGCCGCTTTCACCGGGATGGTGCTTGGCCTCCAGGGCTACCATACACTGTCCAAATTCGGCTCCGAAGGTTGGTTGGGGTCTGCGGTCGGACTGTCGCTGGTACGCGAACTTGGACCCGTCCTCTCCGCACTCATGGTGACCGGCAGGGCGGGGTCGGCAATAGCCGCTGAAATCGGCATAATGAGGATCGAAGAGCAGATAGACGCCCTGGAGTGCATGGCAATCGACCCCTTTTCCTACCTCATTACTCCCAGGTTCATTGCAAGCGTAATCTCCTTTCCGCTCCTCGTCTCGTTTTGCGACGTGGTCGGAATCCTGGGAGGCTACCTCATTGGGGTGGGTCTATTAGGAGTCAATGGGGGAGCTTTTTGGGATAGTCTTACTTCCAGCGTTGACTGGAGCGATCTATCCATGGGGCTTGTCAAGTCTGCCTGCTTCTCGGTCATCATTGTATGGGTGTGTACCTACAAAGGCTTCTATGCAGGAGTGGACGAGGGCAGCTTCGGGCCGGAGCAGGTGGGTCGAGCGACCACCGATGCCGTAGTGATTTCATCGATCGCCGTGCTTATCAGTGATTATGTAATTACCTCGATCATGCTGTGATAAACGGGGAAAAAAGGAAATTTGAAAATGGGACCGGAACGAAAACGGTTGGAGTTCGGAGTTGGTCTTTTCCTCATAATCGGTGTGTTCTGCCTGGGGTACCTTTCCCTTAGTCTGGGCAACTTCAGCATCGGCAAAAACCGCTATGAGGTGACCGCCGTATTTTCCACGGTTTCCGGATTGAAAACCAAGGCTCAGGTAACGATGGCAGGAGTCAGTATTGGCGAGGTCCAGAGAGTCCAGCTCAAGGACGATCACGCCGAAGTCACCATGAGCATAAACAAAAGTGTGAAACTCGATGAAGACTCAATCGCCAGCATAAAAACCATGGGTATAATCGGGGATAAATATGTCGCGATCACACCTGGCGCCTCGGACATTTACATTCAAAACGGTGGAATTATACGGGAGACTCAGCCTCCGCTCGATATCGAAAGTCTTATCTCCAAGTTTGTCTTTGGTGGCATGCAAACAAACAAGCCCAGTGAGCAAAAGTCGTCTCCGTAGAACTATTCAGCCCGAAAGCTTGACCTCAAGGGAAACCGCATGAAAATATTCGTTACCGGCGGAACCGGCTTTGTCGGAAGATACGTGACCAGGAGACTTTCCGAGTCAGGCCATGAAGTATTCATGCTCACCCGTTCCCCGGTGAGGGCGAAGGAATCTGTTCCATGGGCAACCATCATCGAAGGTGATCCAAAAAAACCTGGGGAATGGCAGCAAAAGGTTGCGGAAAGCGATGCAGCCATTAATCTCGCCGGAAGCTCTATCTTTACTGTCTGGACCGATTCGGCGCGAAAGTCCATTCTCGACAGCCGGATTCTTACCACTCGTAATCTGGTGGCTGCGCTTATCGCTTCAGGCAAAGAAAAGATTTTGATTAATGCCTCGGCGGTCGGCTATTACGGAAGTCGCATGGACGACGAGATTTTGGATGAAGACGCTCCTCATGGCGACGAATTCATGTCTCGGATTTGTGTGCAATGGGAAGATGAGGCGAAAAAGGCTGTCCGGCCCTGGAATCGAGTCGCTCTGTGCCGGTTCGGAATAGTTCTGGGCAGGGGAGGGGGCGCTCTTGCCAAAATGCTGCCCGCCTTCCGCTACCTGCTTGGAAGCTCGATAGGCAGCGGCAGGCAGTGGATGTCATGGATTCACCAGGAAGATCTTTTTAACATTTTTTCACTTCTATTAAATGACAGGGAAATTTCGGGTCCGGTAAACTCTGTGGCCCCAAACCCTGTCAGGAATGCGGAGTTTGCCAATATCCTGGCAAGAACGCTGGGCCGGCCGACTCTGCTTCCCGCTCTACCCGCTTTCCTGCTGCGCGCCTTGCTTGGCGAATTCGCAAACGTCGTGCTTAAGGGCCAAAGAGTTATTCCAAAAAAATTGATGGAAACCGGTTTTTCCTTCAGATTTCCCACCTTGCAGCAAGCCCTTGAAGACTTGCTCAAGTGAGCCTTCTAGATCTCCACTTTCTTAGTTCATTACTTTATTTTCAAAGCATGTTTGCGCAATGCACAAATGATGCTGATTCGGTAGGAATATGCACATATACATTAGTTTCAATTTGAAGTGGCCCTTGGGGCCATTAAACGCTTGACATTCTTCAATGCCTACTGTACGAGTTTATACTTAGGGGAGTGGCTGGTTCGGTCCGGTCCTTGCGGGAAACGGCCTGGATCGGCTCGGCAAGAGGCGGGGTTTTGCGAGGATTGCTCGAAGTAGCGAAACTGCAAGCAATGGAAACAGTACCACAGAAGGAAAGGAATTAGAGAGATGTCGGAAGGCCGCGTGAAATGGTTCAACGACAAAAAGGGCTATGGTTTCATTGAAACTAAGGATCAGGGAGACGTTTTCGTCCACTACAGCGCCATTGCGTCTGAAGGATTTCGCTCTTTGAGTGAGGGGGATCGCGTAAGTTTCGACGTAGAACGTGGACCAAAGGGACCGCAGGCGGTTAACGTAAAGAAACTTGTCTAACTAAATTCCTTACACAACCCGCCCCAAAGGGCGGTCAGGCTTGACCCCCGCGAGGGGGCGTTGATTGAAGCAGCCAGCATGAGGGCCGGGATTTTCACCGGCTCTTTTATTTTTTGCGAGCCTCTTGCAAAATCCGCTTTTCGCTCCGTTCGACAGGATCAGTCACGCCGCGGGCCTGATTCGACCTCCCACCGACTATGCCAATTCAATGGCGGCGGCTATATCATGCTGTTTCCCCAGTTCGAAACGGACGCATTCCCAATGCGGGGACCGGCGGAGTTTCTGACAGCTTTCGAGCACCAGGTCGGGGTGATTGTTAGTTTCACTCAGGTGGGCAAGGATTACGCATCGCAGCCCTTCATGATGCACGGCTTCGAGCACATTGCAGGCTTCTTCGTTTGACAGGTGGCCGTGGGCGCTCCTTATTCGCTGCTTGAGAAACCAGGGATATGGGCCACCGAGAAGCCTGTCCACGTCGTGGTTGGCCTCCAGGACCAGGCCGTGACAACCCTTCAGTCTCACTTTGACCAGGTTGGTGGCAATTCCGAGGTCCGTACATATCCCAAGGCGCAGCCCCTCCTTTTCTATAATGAACCCGGCTGGTTCAACAGCGTCATGTGAGATGGCGAACGGGTGAATCAGAAGATCGCCGATTTCAAAGCATCTTCCGGTCCCAAAGATAGTAACCGAAGCGCACTGGCCAATATTCGGGGGTAGGTTTTCCAGGGTCCCCCTTGTCATGTAGACCGGCAAGTTGAACTTTCTGCTGAATGTTCCTGCTGCGTTGATATGATCACTGTGTTCATGGGTTATGAGTACCGCATCCAGGCTCTTTGCCTCAACCGGCGTCCGTTCGAGACGGCCCACCAGATCTTTGCAGGTGGTTCCTGCATCCACAAGAACCCGCGTCTTTGCGCTGCATACCAGGATTGCGTTCCCCTTGGAGCCGCTTGCGAGCACCTGGAAAAACAGAGACATCAGGCTCTATCCTTGCCTTAGAATGTCTTCCGGGGTTTCTGATTCCATTTCTACAGGACCATAGAGCATTGCTGCCATTTTATCCGGGCTGTAAATGCCTCGGAACCAGCATTGTATATCTTCGGAGCTAACCATGTTTATTTTTTTTTCGACTTCTTCGAAAGAAACATGGCGACCGAACAGAAACTCATTCTTGGCGAGCCTGTTCATGCGATAATCGTTGTTCTCGGCGTTAATGTACATGTTGCCTTTGATGTATTCTTTGGCAGAATTGAGTTCTGCCTCTGAAATGGGTTTTTGGGCAAGTGTGGAGAGTTGCTCGTTAATGAGCTTCAAAACTTCCTGTATGTTCTCCGCAGAAATGCCTGCGTAGATGCCGAGCATTCCAGAATCTTCATGGCTGTGACAAAAAGAGTAGACGGAATAGGCCAAGCCGCGTTTTTCCCTGATTTCCTGGAAAAGACGGCTGCTCATGCTGCTTCCCAGTATCACGTTGAGCAAATGTGAGGCGAACCGTGTTTCATCAGTCTGTGAGGTTCCCCGCATGCCTATGACCAGGTGGACTTGCTCGATGTCTTTTTTTACTACCTTGGAGAAGAAATGATAATCTGGAGCAAAGCGCTCAGGTAGCCTGATCGAGTGGTTTAACGTTTCCATCGATGGAGCGATCAGGTCGACAAAATTCTGATGATCGAGGTTTCCGGCCGCTGATACTATTATTCTTCCAGGGTTGAAACGATTGGTGATAAAGTCGAGCATCTCTCTGCGACCCATCTTTTCAACGGTTTCAACCGTCCCATAGATGGGCAGCCCCAGCGGGTTTTGCTTCCAGAAATCTTCTTGGAAAAGCACATGGATGAATTCATCTGGCGTGTCTTCGACCATCCGGATTTCCTGAACAATGACGCTTTGCTCCCGTTCGATCTCTGCGGGGTCAAAGACCGATTGGAGAAAAAGGTCCGAAAGAAGATCGGTCAGCAGTGAAAGATGGGCGGCAAGGACTTTGGCGTGAAAACAGACATGCTCCTTAGAGGTAAAGGCATTGGCGAAACCGCCGACGGAATCGAATTCCTTGGCGATGTCCAGAGCGCTTCGACGCTTTGTGCCCTTAAAAAGCATATGTTCGATGAAATGAGTGATCCCCCGCTCAAGAGGATTTTCATCGCGCGAGCCGGCGTTTACCCAGATTCCGGTGGAAACCGAATGGGCGAATGGAATTTTTTCCGTTACTACCCTGATCCCATTGCGGAGGACCGTTTTCTGGTACAAATTCCCCCCTTGCGCGCAATTGCAGGGCTTAAGCCGCCCCTGCTTCTGATTGTGAATGACAATTAATGGATGAGATAGTATCCCGGCTCACCACAATATCCCGAAACAGCTCACTAAATCATCTTGATTCTTTCTGTTCCGGCGGCAGGGCGGCTTTTCGGCTGAGTCGAATCCGGCCGTCCTTGTCAATATCAATTACCTTTACCAAAACTTCGTCGCCTTCGTTTACAACGTCGGTCACCTTACGGACCCGCCTGTTTTCGAGCTGCGAGATATGGATCAGGCCCTCTGTATTGGGCAGGATTTCGGCAAACGCGCCGAAGTCCGTCACTCGAACTACTCTCGCCATATAAAGCTGACCGATTTCCGGCTCAGCGGTAATATTCCTGATCTTCGCGATTGCTTTGTCACATGCTTCTGCATCAGGGCTCATTACAACGACTCGACCGCTGTCGTCAATGTCGATTTTGGCTCCCGTTTCAGCGACGATGGCGCGGATCACCTTGCCTCCCGGGCCGATAACCTCGCGGATTTTATCAGGATTGATCTGAATGGTTACAACTCTTGGGGCATAAGGTGAAAGTTCAGACCTGGGTTCCACGATTGCTTCCTTCATTTTTTCGAGGATATGAAGCCGCCCGGCTTTGGCCTGATCGAGAGCTTTTTTCAATATTTCCCGGTTGACTCCGGATATCTTTACGTCCATCTGGAAGGCGGTGATGCCCCTCTCACTTCCTGTCACTTTGAAATCCATGTCCCCGAGATGGTCCTCGTCTCCCAGAATGTCCGAAAGAATTATGAACTCATCGCCTTCTTTGACCAGCCCCATGGCTATGCCCGCCACCGCGTCCGTGACCGGCACTCCTGCGTCCATCAGGGCGAGAGAAGAGCCGCAGACCGTGGCCATTGAGCTCGATCCGTTTGATTCCAGAACCTCGGATACCACACGGATGGTGTAAGGAAATTCGCCGTTTTTAGGCAAAGACGGCTTTATGGCGCGCTCCGCGAGCGCTCCATGACCGATCTCCCGGCGTCCCGGGCCTCTGAGGGGCCTTACTTCACCGACCGAGAATGGCGGGAAATTGTAATGGAGCATAAAAGACTTGAAAGTCTCGCCCGCAAGTGCTTCGATTTTCTGCTCGTCCGAAGAGGAGCCAAGAGTAACAACGGCAATCACCTGCGTTTCGCCCCGTGTAAAAAGCGCTGAGCCGTGGGTGCGTGGCAGTTTTCCCACCTCTATCGAAATGGGGCGGACCTGGTCGAATGCGCGCCCGTCGATCCTGCAGCGCTGCTCGACCATCTTGGCGCGAACAACCTTTTTTTCAAGGTCGTCAAGGGCTGCCTCGATTTCTTTCTCCCTGCCTGCATAATCGGCAGCGAGTTGCTCCCTGACCCACGTTTTCAGCTCTTTTTTGCGGTCCCGCCTGGACAGCTTTTCCGCGATGCTCATTACTTCCCGCATCCCGGCCAGGGCCAAATCCGAAATCCTGTCGATAAGGGCCTGGTCACTCACCACCTCGGGGGGGACTTGCTTTGTGCTCGCTACGAGTTTCTGCAATTCGTCCTGAGCGTTGACCACAGGCACTATGGCCCGGTGAGCGAACATGATTGCATCGGCAATGTCTTCTTCGGGCACGAATCCGGCTCCGCCTTCAACCATTACGACCGCCTCGCGGGTTGCGGCCACAATGATGTTCATATCGCTTTGGGCAAGCTGGCTGGCTGAAGGATTTATTATGAATTCGCCGTTTACCCTGCCCACACGCACCGCGGCAACAGGACCGCCAAAAGGGATCGACGACACGTGCAAAGCGGCCGAGGCGCCGGTAAGGGCTACCACGTCAGGTTCATTTTCCATGTCCACCGACATGACGGTGGCGATTACCTGGGTTTCAAACGGCCATTTTTTTGGGAAAAGCGGGCGAATGGGACGGTCGATCAAACGGGAGGTCAAAGTCTCCTTTTCACTCGGGCGGCCGATTTCCCGCCGGAAAAAACCTCCCGGAATGCGACCTGCCGCATAACTCATCTCCTGATAGTCCACCGAGAGCGGTAAAAAATCGATTCCTTCCCTTACCCGGTCCTCCTTTGTAGCGGTGACGATTATCACCGTATCGCCGTATCTCATCAGAACGGAGCCCCCGGCCTGTCTGGCCACTTCTCCAGTCTCAAAGCTCAGGGACCGTCCGCCAACCTCAACTTGTATTGTATGTTTCATCTATTTTCCTTCTTTCAAAAATATATTTGCGACGCAATGCATTGAGAAGCGGGTGTCTGCGCTGTGATGCCCGGAACTTACCGGCGCAATCCAAGCCGTTCGATTACGGTGTTGTAGCGCTCGATGTTTTTCCGCTTCAAATAGTTAAGAAGCTGCCTCCTCTGCCCGACAAGCTTCAAGAGCCCCCTGCGCGAATGGTGATCTTTTTTATGGCTTTTGAAGTGCTCGGTCAAATACGTGATTCTTTCACTGAGAAGAGCGATCTGTACCTCGGGAGAGCCCGTATCGGCCGAGTGCACTCTGAAATCATCAATAATTTCCTTCTTCTTCTCTGGGGTCATTACCACGGCTGTTTTCCTCCTTGATGTTAAAATGGAATTGGCAGACATCAGCTTCCAAATTTGCCGATCCGGGAACAACTTCAAAATGGGAATACACGCAGGCGACGCGATCCGCTCGGAGCGGAATTCGGCCACCACAATGCAGCCAGTTGGTGTGCGCCCGTCACGATTCGTACAGCGTCAGAATAGGTGCAGAAGCACTCTTTTTGTTTTTCTTCCCATTCCGGATCGAGCTGTCCGTTTCTCAACAGGCCCAGGAACTTTCTATGTCCCATCAAAGCCGTTGGTAGATGGGAAAGAGCTTCATTGAGACCGATAATCCCCGCCGCCGCAGATACAGCGGAAGTCTCTCCATCCATTCTGATTGCCCGCTCAAGGGTAAAAGGCCCGACGCTCGTACGTCTAAGAGCCGACAGGTGCGCTCCGCTTCCCAATTTTTGTCCTATATCCGAGGCAAGCTGCCTGATGTATGTGCCCTTCGAGCAGCAGACCTCGATTACCGCCTCCGGCCACTTGAAAGATTGCAGCGCAATCGAGTGGATGTATATCTTGCGCTCGGGCCGCTCCACTTCGATCCCCTTGCGACTGAGTTCATAGAGCCGGTGCCCATCGACTCTTACGGCCGAAAACCTGGGAACTGTTTGCACGCACGCACCTGAAAAAGTTTGCAGAACCTCGCTCAAATCTTCTTCGGAAAAAGTGAGGGCGCTTTGCCTGATCACCTTTCCGGTCCTGTCCAGGCTATCGGTTTCAATGCCGAAACGCAGGGTCGATTTGTAGACCTTGTTCAGCTTGGTGATCTGGTCGGCGGCTCGGGTCGCCTCGTTGAGACACAGTACGAGCACGCCTGTAGCAAACGGGTCGAGAGTCCCGGTATGGCCGATCTTGCGGGGTGCGAGCAGCTTCTTTATCTTGGCGGCCGCCCTGGCCGAGGTTAATCCCTCTGGCTTGTCCAAAATGAGTACGCCGCCTGTGTGCTCCGCTCCGATCGTATTCCGGTCCAAAACCAATGCTTCCTATTGAAGAGTGATTCCCATTTCCCAAAATCAGTTTATGTACCTTACCGCCTCGCCGATAAACATCGACCGGACCGAATGCAAGCTTCCGGGGATCCTGCACGCAGCCGCTACCCTGTGGCCGCCGCCGCCATGCCGTTGCGCCAGTTTGGCTACATCGATGCCTCCCCTGGACCGCATGCTGATGTGAACCAATCCGTTACTGAGTTCCCGGAACAGGATTGCAAGATCGACCGATTTCACTGAGCGCAGGTGATTTATGAACCCTTCGCTATCCATGTAGGAAGATGAGGAGTCTGAAAACATGGAGCGGTTCAGCTCAGCGGTCACTATCCTATAGTCGGCATGGAACTCCACGGTCCCTAGTACTTGGGCAAGCAACTTCAGCTTATCGGGGGTGGCTGAATCATAGACCTGGGTAGCTATATGGGCGGGATCGGCCCCCATTTCCACCAGAACTGAAACTATCTCTAAAACGCGCCTGTTCGTGTTCAAAAACCTGAACGAACCCGTGTCGGTTAGAATCCCCGTATAGAGAACCGATGACAAGTCCGCGTCAGGCGCAAGCGATAGACTCATGCAAAGATCGAATAACATCTCGCAGGTGCTGCTCGCCGAAGTCTCCACCCAGTAAATGTTTCCGAACGGCTTGTCGGAGATATGATGATCAATGTTTATGACGAAAGGCGCCACCCTGCCGATGAACTCCGAAAGCTCCTCGCCCACTCTTTCGAAATCACCGCAGTCAACAAGAATCGCCACTTCATATTCGACCGATTCAAGTGGTTTGTTGTGGACTGCCCGTGCTTGCGGCAAAAACTCAAATTCCGGAGGAAACCGGTCCTGGGCATATATATCGACCTTCTTTCCGAGGCGTTCAAGAATGAGTTTCATTCCCAGAAGGGCGCCGATTGCATCTCCGTCCGGATGAACGTGGGTGGCAACCATAAATCGTTCGTTTTTTCGAATGGCCGAAATCAGTTCCCGAATTTTAAAGGTCTTTTGCTCACTCATCCTTATGCAGCTCTTTCAGTAGTCTTTCTATTTTGTCGCCGTATTCGAAAGAAGTATCGTACTCGAACTCGAGCTGGGGAATATATCTCAGGCTCAACCTCCGACCAAGTTCAAAGCGGATGAAACCCTTTGCTTTCTCCAGCCCCGATCCTGCGTTCCTTTTCGCATCCTCGTCCGTGCTCCCTCCCATAATGCAAAAAAAAACCCTGGCATGCCTGAGATCGCCCGAAACCTCAACCCCGCTTATGGTTATGTTGGCTGTGCGAGGGTCTTTCAGACGCCGGAAAACAAGTTCCGCGATTTCCTGGTGGAGAAGGTCAGCCACTCTATCGGAACGTTTATATTCCATAATCCTTACAATTTGCTTTTGTCCCGCATCCAGCACGCAACTTAAATGGTTATCAACTCTATCTCGCGGCTGACCAGATCGGCCAGGCTCAGCGAATCCATGAAATCGATTATCCGGTCCAGAAGCGAGTTCAACACGCGCCCATCGTTGCCGATTACAGCGATACCAATGGATGCCTTCTGATGAACATCCTGGTCGGCAACTTCGGCAACCGCCACGTTGAAACGGCTGCGGCTTTTTTCCACCAGGCTTTTCACTATCTTCCGCTTATCTTTGAGAGAGCGGATTTCATAAAGCCTGAAGCTCACTAGAGCCACGCCCACTGTCATTACACAGTCTCCAGTCTCCATTGGTCAGAAAAAGCCTTTCTTTGACGACTGACCGCTGGCCACCGTTCTTACCCTTCACTGACGACTGACCACTGTTTT
>Ga0187890_10000754_pt1 | contig 23527 bp, 23 predicted proteins | sample June2016WEW_21_1_FD_133005 | JGI IMG/M metagenome (GOLD analysis project Ga0187890, IMG submission 133005) | Peatland microbial communities from SPRUCE experiment site at the Marcell Experimental Forest, Minnesota, USA - June2016WEW_21_10 | ecosystem: Environmental > Terrestrial > Soil >... | reverse complement strand
TCGCGCTCGTTGTGGCCGATGCAGCCAGCGCGAGGCTCGGCTCCCACCGGTTCCTCAGCGACTTCCGCTACGCGACGCAGTCCGCCGAGCAGGTGCCCGACGCGTTCTCGCGCGAGATCGTCGCCGGCGACCTGCTCGAGGCGCTCGCCGCCGAGCTGGCCGACACGGCCGGCCGGCTGGGCTTCGACGACGCCGGCATGAGCGTCAAGCGTCACGGGCAGCTGGCGGAGCTACTGGGCGACGGGTGGGAGCTGGTCCCCTGCGCGGGCGCCGTCGAGCGGCTGCGCGCGGTCAAGGACGCGGGCGAGATCGCACGCATCCGCGCCGCCAGCGAGCTCGCCGACGAGGCGCTGCGCGGGATCCTCGAAGACGGCCTCGTGGGTCGCTCAGAGCGCGACGTCGCGATCGATCTCGAGCTGCGCATGCGCCGCCTCGGCGCGCAGGCGCCGAGCTTTCCCTCGATCGTGGCCGCCGGCGCCCACGGCGCGCTCCCGCACGCGCAGCCACGCGGGGAGCCGATCCCGCGCGACGTGCTCGTGACGATCGACTGGGGCGCCGTGCACGACGGCTACTGCTCGGACTGCACGCGCACGTATGCCACCGGCGAGGGCATCTCCGCGCAGGCGCGCGAGATCTACGAGCTCGTGCTCTGCGCCCAGGAACAGGGGCTGGGCGCCGTCAGGGCGGGGCCCAATGGCCGCGAGGTGGACGCGGTCGCGCGAACGGTGATCGAGCAGGCCGGGCACGGCGAGCACTTCGGCCACGGCCTCGGTCACGGCGTGGGCATGGAGATCCACGAGGGCCCGCGGCTGTCGCGCACCGCGGGAGACGAGCCGCTGCGCGCGGGCAACGTGGTCACGGTCGAGCCGGGGGTGTACCTGCCGGGCGTGCTCGGCGTGCGGATCGAGGATCTGCTCGTCGTCGGCGAGGATGCTCAGGTGCTCCTCACGGGCCTGCCCAAGGCGCTCACCGTGGTCTCCTGAGCGCCCGGCGGGCGCTCGCGCGCTGAGCTCCGGGCGAGCGTCTCCCTGGCGGGGGCGAACAGGCGCACGCTGAGCCAGGCCGCCAGCGGCAGCGACCACGCGAGAAACACGGCCGCCTGTGCATCCGCGGATATGTGTGCTGGCAGCCACTGGAAGCTGACCCACACGAGCGCGCTGGCGGACAGCGCGAGTGCCGGCGGATGGCGCGTGGGCCGCCCGACCTCCCAGGCGAGCGTTGCGAGCACGAACGGCAGCGGGTAATAGACGGTGTCCCAACTGTCGAGCAGGCAGCGCAGCAGGAGCACCAGCGCGAGCGCGAGCAAGGCGTCCTGTCCGCGGAGCGCCAACCTGCGGGCGCGGGGCCACAGGGCCGCGGCGACCGCCACGCCGGCGGCCAGGACCAGCGGGTGGCTGACCGCGCCCGTCCACGCCGGCCCGATCCGGTACCCGGGCTTGGGCGTCCCGAACAGCCCGTGCACGAGCGCGCCGTGGTGGCCGAAGAACCACCACACCTGCCACGGCTGGAAGATCGCGTTGCCGGCCGGTGTCGCGGCCGCGCGCGTGCTTGCCAGGAAGCCGCCCGAGGACACGAGCAGCAGCGGCAGGAGCACCACGCCGGCGATCACGCAGGCGCTCGCCAGGCATCGCGCTCTGCGCCTTGGCGGCAGGGCGAGCAGCACAGGGCCGGCGGCCAGCAGCGCCCACTCCTTGTTGGCGACGGCCAGCCCCAGCAGCGCCCCGGCCAGCAGCGAGCGGTCGCGGTCGATCGATGAGCCGGCGGCGAACAGCACCGCGGCCACGCATAGGCACGCGCCGAGGAGTTCCTCGGGATGGCCGAGCTCCAGTGCGCGCAGCGTGATCGGATTGACCACACACACGCCGAGCGCGACCGCGCGCGCGAGCGTGGAGCGCCCCTGGGAGCGCATCCGCGCGACCAGCCACACACCCAGCATCGCGGTGGCGAGCAGGCCGGGCAGCGCGACCATGCGGTAGACGGCGAGCGCGCCCCCGCCCCACAGTCCGGGCGCCAGCGCGAACGGCGCGCGCTCGATCAGCGAGCCTCCGTAGGCGGGCGCGAGCCGCAGGAAGCTCACGAGGTGCCCGTGCACGAGCGCTTCGAGCGCCGGCCGCGTCTCCACTTCATAGTCGCTCCACGCGAACCCGTACAGCCCCAGCCATGCCATCACCCCGCAGCCAGCGCACGCCAGCGACGCGCACACGGCATTCTCGCGCAGGCGTTGGCGCATAGGTTGGCATCGGCGCGCCAGCAGGCTGGCTTGAGCCCGTCAGAGCGAGTATGTTCGGCGCCGGAGGCACACCCGCTCACGCCCACCGCCCAGGAGGTCCCGGTCCACCATGCCATCGCTTCTAGATCTGACCAGTCAGGGGGATGTCGCCACCATCTCCGACGAGTCCAAGCTGTCGTCGGTCACGCTGATGACGCCGCAGCAGCTGTACGAGCTCTGGGAGCGCCAGAACTGGCAGTCGCACACGATCGACCTCACGCAGGACCGGCGCGACTGGGAGGCGATGGACGAGGATCTGCGCCGCCGGCTGGCGTGGAACCTGTCCTCGTTCTTCATCGGCGAGGAGCGCGTCACCACGCAGTTCTCCGGCCTGGTGATGGCCTATGAGAGCCAGGGCGAGGAGGCGTTCCTGACCACGCAGCAGGTCGACGAGGCGCGTCACGCACAGCACTTCAACCGCTTCTACGAGCAGGTCCTCGGGATCGACGGCACGTTCGAGGATCGCCTGCATGAGGCGCGCGCGGATCTCAACCCGGCGTTCATCGAGATGTTCGACGGCGTGCTCGTCGACTGGGGCAGGCGCCTGGTGGAGAACCCGCGCGACGTCGAGGCAAAGATCGACTTCGTGACGCTCTACCACATGATCATCGAGGGGACGCTCGCGCTGACCGGCCAGTGGTTCCTGACGGACTTCATGGAACGCAAGCAGATCCTGCCGGGCTGGGTCGAGGGCTTCAAGCTGATCTCCCAGGACGAGCACCGCCATGTCGCGTACGGCACCTGGTTCCTACGCGAGAAGGCTAAGGACGCGACACTCAAGCAGCGCATCGCTGCGCGCGTGGCAGAGCTGATCCCGCTCGCCTCCGCCGTGCTCGTCCCCCCGGGAGAGGACCCCGAGAACTACGCGATCCTCGACTACTCCATGGAGGAGACGAACACGTTCGCGTTCAACGCGCTGAACCGACGGCTGAAGGTGATCGGGATCGACGTGGCGAGCCTGGCGGCGGTATAGCCCACCCCGGGGGCGATGGCCTCGCAGACGACCTCGCGACCGCGACGCCGACTTCACGCGGACAACGACAAACGGCCGGCGATGCGCTGGCGCGACGGCGGCGAGGTCGTGATGAAGCTGCGCACGAGCAGCGCCAGCACGACCGCTGCGGATATGCCGTAGAGGATGCTCGAGGGGGCCGCTGCGCCGAGGAAGCTCGGAGTGAGGCGGTCGAACACGAGCCAGCTGAGCAGAGCGCCGCTGAGCGCTCGTAGCGGCAGGCGCTTGGCCGTCAAGGCGTCCCAGGCGAGCAGATCCAGGAACAGCGGCGCGTGGTAGTAGGGCATCGTCTGGTTGTCCAGCGCGCAGCGCAGCAGCAGCACCACGGCCATCAGCGCGAACGCGTCATCTCGGCGCAGTGGGAGACCTCGAACCTTGGCGATGACCACCGCGATCACCGCGTCGAGGATGATGATCAGCGAATGCAAAGACGCGAGCAGCGCTCGCGGAAAACGGTGCAGCGTCACAGGAACCCTGGCTCCTTCGATGAGGACATATCGCGTTCCGTTCGACCCGAAGGGCCACCACCACGACCACACGGAGGACTCGGTCATGTGTTCGTGAGCCAGGAACAGCTGGTTGCGCAGATACGTGGACGGGGAGCCCACGACCTCGGGGACGGTGACCAGGGCCGCCACCGCCAGCGCGCCAACGAGCGCGCGGAAGCGGCCACGCTCGAGCGCGAACAAGGTCGGCAGGATCGTGACCACCGACCATTGCTTGCACGCGAGCGCGAGTCCGAGGAGCACTATCGTGAGCACGGCGCGCTGTTTCAGCGCAGCAACCAAGGCACCGATGCAGAGACTTGCGGTGAGCAGCTCCTCCGGATGACCCAGGGCGATGGCAGAGCTCGTAAGGGGGTTGAGCACGGAGAGCGCCACGATCAGCAGCTGACCGACAAGGCCCACGCCGCGGGAGCGGGCGATCCTCGCGAGCCATAGCCCGAGCAGTGCCACAGACAGGACGCAGGGCAGGGCTCCCCAGCGGTAGACGCTCAGCGTCGTGGCGTCGCCGCGGTAGGCGAGCTCGGCAAACGGAGCACGGACCAGCAGCGAGAGGTCCCCCATGGCGGGCCGTGCCAGCGCGAACGCATGCAGATTGCCGTGGAGCAGCGCGGTGAGCGCAGGCTGGGCGTCGAAGCGGTAATCACCGGTCGATGTCGCGGAGAAAGCTGCGCGGACGCTGAGCACAAGCGCGAGGGCGAGGAGAGTCGCGTCGCCTAGATGCCGTCTGAGGGGTCCCACTAGACGATTCTCGGCACCCGCGGTGCGACCCTTGACCCGCGTGCCCCCTGGCTGGTCCTCGACGCGCGACCGTTGAGGGCGTCCAATGATGGCCGAGCTCGGATCGTTGACGGAGCGCCGGGCATCTTGGCGGCGCGGCTCGTCGCCGCGCCGGAGTGCTCCTATGATGCAGGGCCGGGGCCGTCAGCACCAACCAATTCGAGAAGGTGCCTAGAACGTATTCACGGGCTCGCGCTGCTCGTCAAGCCGCTCGGCGACACCGGACACGATGACCTTGAGCATTTGCTGTGACAGCACGCCAGGCATTGGCTCGCCTGACGCCTGACAGGACTTAAACTCCAAGCCGTACGGGCTCAAAGGCCAGTACTTCGGCGAGCACATCGTAGTGGCGGTCGACATGGAGCACGGCGGCTTGGTGTTGCTGGGCGCAAGCCGCAATGAGGAGATCCGGGATAGGAAGGCGGTGGCGGCCTTTCTGTCCGAGCTCCCGGTGTGCCGTCACAGCCGTGCGGATTGTCTCGGCGTTTACGCTCAGATCGCGAAAGACCGAGAGGTTGTCCTCGATTTTCGTGTAGTCGTCTGGGCTTCTGGCGCTGTAGAGCATCTCAAGACGCACGATGGCACAGACGCAGATCTCTCCGAGCTCGAGTGTTTCCGGGGTGGCTCGCTCCAATGCCGACTTGTCAGCGAGCAGCAGCCCGCCTAGGTCCATGCCTGGTCGTCCCTGATCGCACCCCAATCGACCGTGCGTTGCAGATTCGTGAGCGCTGCGCGCTGTCGCTCCCGACGATCGCTCTCCTCGGCTTCGGCTCGATCCAGGTGCAGCGAATCGTGGCCTGCTTGTGCCAAACGCAACAGCAACTCCTTGCGATCTCTTATCCCCGGCCATCGACGCTGGGCATCGTCAAGCAGGGCGCTGATAGAGCCAGTGTCCGTGATCGTGTAGCGCGGACGGGTGGTGGGCATCCAGCCAGTGTAGCACCGACTTATGAGGTGCCGCACCGGCCGCTACAAACCAATTGAGACGCGAACTTGACGGTTCGCAAGTTGCGAGCCGATGCTCCCCTCGAAGTCGGAGCCGTCAGAGTAACCCCTGCGAGCTACACTAGGGCTGGCATGCCGAGCAAGCACCCACGAATCGCTGTTACGGCGGACCCGGAGCTGGGGGACGCACTGGAGCGTGTGCGCGCAGTGACGGGCACGCAGGAGGCCGATGCGTCTCTGGTGCGCAGGCTTGCAGTAGCGGGGGCCGAGATGGAGCTTCGGGCCAGGCGTGGGCGTCGTGAGGCGATCGAGGCGCTGTTCGCCGCGATGGACAGGGATGGGCTCGACCTCGACTTGGATGAGATCGATCGGCTCAACTCGCCTCCGAGCAGCGTGTGAGCGTCGAGCCATGGGACGGCCGGGGTGCGGTCCTCGCCGACACCTCAGCGTGGATGCTCGCACGCCGGATTCCCCGTGTGCGGGAGCTGCTGTTTGCGGCCGCTGAGCGTGGCGAGCTCGCCTGGTGCTGGCCTGTGCGCTACGAGTTGACCTTCGATGCGCCGAGCCCGGAGCGAATCGCCGCGGTCGATCGGACGCTGGCGGGCATGCGTGAGATCGCGGTCGATCGTGCTGTCCAGCGGGGCGTGCTCTCGGCGATGCGAGAGCTGGCGGACGAGGGTTCTCACGGTGCTCACCGCCTCCCGCTAGCTGACCTCACTGTCGCCGTCGCGGCACAAACGTCGGGACTGGACGTGCTGCACTACGATCATCACTTCGAGCGCCTAGGTGACCTGCTTGGCGTACGCATGGTCTGGATTGCCGATCCTTCCGCTTGACGGACGATCGCTCCGTCTGAAGGCCCAAAAACATCTATTTGCAGGCGTTGTCTTGATATCGACAAACCAATTCAAAAACGGGAACCACATCGAGGTGGACGGCACGGTCTTCAAGATCCTCGAGTTCCAGCACGTCAAGCCCGGCAAGGGCGGCGCGTTCGTGCGCACGAAGCTGCGCCGCGCATCCGACGGCAACGTGATCGACAGGACGTTCAGGGCGGGCGAGAAGTTCCGCCCGGTGCACACGGAGTCAAGGACGATGCAGTACCTGTACGCGGACGGCACCGACGCGCACTTCATGGACACCGAGTCCTTCGAGCAGCTCGCGATCCCCGAGCGCACCGTGCAGGACGCGCTGCGCTGGATCACGCCCAGCAGTGAGGTCGACGTGCTGTTCATCGACGGCGAGCCGGGCGACGTGCAGCTGCCGAGCGCGGTCGATCTCGAGGTCTCCCAGACCGATCCGGGGCTGCGCGGCGACTCGGTGTCCGGCGGCGGCACCAAGCCGGCGACGCTTGAGACCGGCGCGGTCATCCAGGTGCCGCTGTTCGTCGAGCCGGGTCAGCGCATCCGGGTGGACACGCGCTCGGGCGACTACGTGGCGCGCGCCTGAATGCGCCGCTCCGATCAGCGCAGGGCCGCTGTGGTCGCGCTCTACCAGCACGACCTCACCGGCCGCCCGCTCGCGGAGACGCTGCCACCGGAGTCCTCGCTGTTCGCGCGGGCGCTCGCGCACGCGGCGGCCGACCGCGCGGAGGAGCTCGACGAGGTGATCGACCGCCACGCCCACGGGTGGTCGGTGCAGCGCATCCAGCCGCTGGAGCGCAGCATCATGCGCGTTGCGCTGATCGAGATGCTGCATCCGGATGCCGCGCCCGCGGATGAGCCGATACCGGCGGAGGGGGCGATCGAGGAGGCGGTGGAGAGCGCAAAGACCTTCTGTGCCTCGGAGGCTGCGGGCTTCGTCAACGGGGTGCTGGCGGCAGTCTTGCGCGAGGTGCGAGAGAATGCGCGGATCCCATGAGCAGCGTCGAGCGCCTTGACGAGTTGATCGCACGCCTGGAGCGCGCCGGTGAGCAGCTGCGCTCGGGCGAGCTCTCGCCGGACGCCGCCGCGACGATGGTCGAGGACTGCGCCTCGCTGGCGACCCAGGCGGCCGCTGAGCTCGAGCAGCTGACCCGCGCGGAGGTCCACGCCCCGGCTCCCGGTCAGGACACACTTCTATAGGAACCCGCCCGCTCACCGACTCACCCACGACCCGCCTGCTCACGCTTTGACGGCCAGCTACCCGGAGCACCTGCGTGAGGAGGTCGAGCGCTACCTGGCGCAGTTGAGCTTCGCCGAGGAGCCGCTCACGCAGGGGCTGGGCGAGGCGATGCGCTACTCGCTGCTGGCCGGCGGCAAGCGCATCCGCCCGGTGCTCGCGCTGGCGACCGCTCGCGCTGTGGGCATGGAGCAGCGCGAGGTGCTGCCGCTGGCCGGCGCGATCGAGCTGATCCACACCTACTCGCTGATCCATGACGACCTGCCGGCGATGGACGACGACGAGCTGCGCCGCGGGGCGCCGACGTGCCACGTGAAGTTCGGTGAGGACGTCGCGATCCTGGCGGGCGACGCCCTGTATGCGGAGGCCTTCCACCACCTGCTCACGCGTCAGCGCTCGGCGCCCGAGCGGGTGCTGGCCGCGGCCGCCGAGCTGGCGGCCGCCACCGGTGTCAACGGCATGGTCGGCGGGCAGTACGCGGACGTGAAGGCGCACACCGCCTCAGGTCCCGCCGCGCTGCGACGGCTGCACGAGCTGAAGACCGGACGTCTGATCGGTGCATCGGTGCTCTGCGTACTACTGTTGACGGGGATCGAAGACGGAGCAGAGATGGCCCCCTTCCGGCAGTTTGCGGCGGAGTTGGGAGTTCTGTTCCAGATCGTGGACGACATACTTGACGTAACCGGCACTGACGATGCACTTGGAAAGCCACGAGGTAGCGATGAGCGGCACGGGAAGCGCACATACGTGAGCGAGTTCGGGATCGAGCGCGCTAGGGAGCTGGCGGGCGAGTCGCATCGGATGGCGCGGGAGGCGCTCGCCGTCCTCGCCAGCCGTGCTCCCGGCGCAGACGTCACGGCGGAGCTCGAGGGAATCGCCGACTTCATCTACACGCGCACCTCATGAGCCTGCTCGAGAAGATCGACGGACCCGAGGACCTGCGCGCTCTCTCCGAGCAGGAGCTCGCGCAGCTGGCCCAGGAGGTGCGTGAGCACATCATCGACACCGTCGGGGAGATCGGCGGTCACTTCGGCGCCAACCTCGGCACGTGCGAGCTGGCGGTGGCGTTGCACTCGGTGCTCGAATCCCCCAAGGACAAGATCCTGTGGGACGTCGGCCACCAGGCCTACCCGCACAAGATCCTCACGGGCAGGCGCGACCAGCTCAGCACGATCCGCCAATACCATGGGCTGGCGCCGTTCTGCTCGATCGCCGAGTCCCCGCACGACATCATGGGCGCCGGCCACGCCTCGACCTCGATCGGTTACGCGGTCGGCATCAAGGAGGGCATGCGCCACCTGGACTCAAGGGAGGCGGGCGGGCCCAAGACGGACGGGAAGGTCGTCGCGGTGATCGGCGACGGCGCGATGACCGGCGGCGTGGCCTTCGAGGCGATCGGCCAGGCTGGAGGCCTGGGCACGCCGATCGTGGTCGTGCTCAACGACAACGGCATGTCGATTGCCCCCAATGTGGGTGCGCTTTCGCGCTACTTCAACCGCGTGCGCCTGAACCCCAAGCTGTGGCGCGCGCGCGCCGGCGTGGAGCGCGACCTGACGCGCCTGCCGGGCGGGATCGGCTCCGCCTTCGAGCGCCTGGGACCGCATCTGAAGGAGTCGATCAAGGCATTCTGGGCGCCTGGCCTGTGGTGGGAGGAGCTCGACTGGGCCTACATGGGCGTGGTCGACGGCCACGACGTGCGCGCGTTGCGCGAGGCGTTGCGCGAGGCGCTCGCGGCGCAGCGCCCGGTGGTGGTGCACATCGCGACCGTCAAGGGCAAGGGCTTCGCGCCCGCCGAGGACGGCGGCCTGGAGGGGATGGAGAAGTGGCACGCGGCCAAGCCCAAGTCGATCCTCAACGGCTTTCCCACCCGCCCCGCCAAGCGGTCAGGCTCGGGGGCCGACGCCGCGGACGCCCCCCCGCCGCAGTACACGCAGGTCTTCGGTGAGGCGCTGGTGCGCGAATGCGAACGCGACGAGCGCGTCGTGGGCATCACCGCGGCGATGAACTCGGGGACCGGGCTGAACATCCTGCAGAAGGCGATGCCAGACCGCTACTTCGACGTGGGGATCGCCGAGCAGCAGGCGATCCTGTTCGCGGCCGGTCTTGCGCTCGAGGGTGTCAAGCCGGTGGCGGCGATCTACTCGACGTTCCTGCAGCGCGCCTACGACCAGATCGTGCACGACGTGTGCCTGCAGAACCTCAACGTGGTGTTCGCGATGGACCGCGCGGGGCTGGTCGGCGACGATGGCCCGACGCACCACGGGGCGTTCGACATCGCCTACCTGCGCTGCCTGCCGAACATGGTGCTGATGGCGCCACGCGACGAGGCGATGCTCGTGCACATGCTGCGCACGGCGCTCGAGCACGACGGCCCGATCGCGCTGCGCTATCCGCGCGGCGAGGGGACGGGCGTGGAGCTGCCCAGCGAGGGCAAGGCGATCGCGATCGGCACCGGCGAGATCCTGTGCGAGGCTGAGGTCACGACCGCCTCGGCGAGCACCGGTCGGCGCGTGGCGCTGATCGGCTACGGGTCGGGCGTCGGCAAGGCGCTCGACGCCGCCGAGCGGCTGCGCGGCCAGGAGATCGCGGTGACGGTCGTCGACGCGCGCTTCGCCAAGCCGATCGACGCCGGTCTGATGGCCCAGCTTGCGGCCGAGCACGACCTGCTGGTGACGGTCGAGGAGGGCGTGCTGGCGGGCGGGTTCGGCTCGGCGGTGTGGGAGACGCTCAATGACGCCGGCGCCACGCCGCGCATTCTCAGGGTGGGGCTACCCGACCGGTATGTGACACACGGCAAGCCCGCGCTGCTGCACAAGGAGGTCGGCTTCACGGGCGAGCGCATCGCCGAGCGCGTGGCCGCGGCGATATCCGATCGAGACCACGCCGGCACCGCGCGGGGCGCCGGGCCGCTGGGCGCCGGGCCGGCGATCGTCGGCGCCTGACGAGCGTGGCCGGCCGGCCTGGCCAGCTGACGGGGTCGTGGACGCCGGGCCGGCGTGTGCGGTCGAGCCGGCTCGTTAAATGAAACGACCCGCCGGGGAGAGCGGGCCGCTTCGGGAGGAGGGATTCAGGAGAGTCATGCTGCGCTCTCGATCGATAACCATGATGCCTGGCCCGCGCGGGCGCGTGTGTGATATCGATCACATAGGGTGGCGGCGATCGGCCGCTGACAGGACGCTGGGCCGCCCCGCGGCGGTCCTGTGGGCGGCCCGGCGCGTGCGCCCCCGGCGCCGCGCGAGCTTGTGTGTAAGGGTTTGGCGCTGATGGCCAAGCGCCGCCTCGACACCCTGCTGGCCGAGCGAGGGCTGTTTCCGTCGCGCAGCCGTGCGGCCGCCTCGGTGATGGCCGGAGAGGTGCGTGTCGGCCCCGGTGAGCGCCGCGCGGCCAAGCCGAGCGAGCTGGTCGACGTCGAGGAGCGCGTGCGCGTGCAGGCGCAACCCGAGTTCGCCTCGCGCGGCGGCATCAAGCTCGCCAACGCCCTCGCCGCCAGCGGGCTGGAGGTCCGCGGCAGGCGCGCGCTGGACGTGGGCGCCTCGACGGGAGGCTTCACCGACTGCCTGCTGCAGCGCGGCGCGCGCGAGGTGATCGCCGTGGACGTCGGCTACGGGATCCTCGACTACCGCCTGCGCAGCGACGCGCGCGTGATGGTGTTGGAGCGCACGAACGCCCGTGCGCTCACGCCCGAGACGCTGCAGGCGGCGCGGCTCGCGGGGCGGGCGCAGGCCGACTCGATGCCCGACTCGACACCCGATTCGATGCCCGATCTGGCGACCGTGGACGTGTCGTTCATTTCGCTCGGGAAGGTGCTGGGAGCGGTGCTCGGCTGCCTGGACTCGGGCTATGACGTGCTCGCGCTGGTCAAGCCGCAGTTCGAGCTGGGCCGCGGGCGCGTCGGCAAAGGAGGGGTGGTCCGCGCGGCCGAGGACCGGCGCGAGGCGCTGATCGGCGTCGGCCACGCGGCGCTGGCGCTGGGCGCGGCGGTCGTCGGCTACTACTCCTCGGGGCTGCCCGGGCCCAAGGGCAACCGCGAGACGTTCGTGTGGCTCGCCGACCCGGCGGGCGCGCGGGGCTCGCGAGAGCCGGCGCAGCTCGAGCCGATGGCGCGCGAGGTCGAGCCGTGAGAGAGACGGATGGGGCGAGGGAGATGACGGTCTTCACGCACCGCCGTCCCGACGACACCCTGACGGCGCTGAAGCTGCTCGCCGAGCGCGCCGCGCAGGCCGGCGTGACCCTGCGCCTGGACGAGGAGGAGACGCGCAAGCACGACCTGCAGGCCGGGCCCGGCATGGCGGTGGACGCTCCGGGCAAGGATGACGTCGAGCTGTGCATCGTGCTCGGCGGCGATGGCACGATCCTGCGCGCGCTGCAGCGCTACGCGGGCACCGGCGTGCCGGTGTTCGCGATCAACTTCGGCGAGATCGGCTTTCTGGCGACGGTCGAGCCGCAGGACATCGAGGACGGCATCGCGCGCGCGCTGAGCGGCGACTTCGAGCTCCTGCGCCTGCCCGCGATCGTGCTCGACCTGCCCGACGACCGCACGCAGGCGGGCCGGCAGGCGGCCATCAACGACGTCGCGATTCACCGCAAGGTGGGCGAGCGCGTCGCCGAGCTCGCGTACGCGCTCGACGGCGAGGAGGCCGGCAGCGTGCGCTGCGACGGCCTCGTGGTCGCCACCCCGGCGGGGTCGACCGGCTACAACCTCGCCAACGGCGGGCCCGTGATGGCGTGGGGGGTGGAGGGGTTCGTGGTGTCGTTCATCGCGCCGCACTCGATGTCCGCGCGCGCGCTCGTGGTCGCGCCCGACGACCGCCTGACGATCTACAACCGCTCGCGCGAGCCGCTCGACGTGGCGGTCGACGGGCGCCCCGCCGGGGAGATCCCGCCGGGAGGACGGATCGAGGCGCGATTCGTCAACGACGTGGGCACGATCGCGCAGCTGCCCGGCTCGTCGTTCTACCGGCGGCTGCGCGAGAAGTTCGGGCGCCTGGCCAGCTGAGAGGCGGGCGACTCAGGCGACCTGCGCGTCGCGATGCTCGACCGTCGCCGTGTGCTCGGCGGTGCCGGTGCGCTGCATCGAGACGATGAACTCATCGAGCTGGGCCCTGGAGAAGCGCCGCTGGCCTCCCGGCGTCCGGTAGCAGTCGATGTGCCCGGCGTCCGTCCAGCGGCGGACCGTCGCGAGCGACACGCCCACGTAGCGGGCCGCCTGGGAGCTTGTGAACACGAGCTGGCGCTCGTTGCGCGGTTGCGTGGGGGACATGGACAGGGGCATTGCCGGCCTCGATCGGTAGGGGTCGCTGCATGTTTCGTCCAAAAGCGCCGAGAACTTGAGCCCCGCTGAGCTTTGTCGTCGTTTGCATCGCGGCTCCTTCTTTTGCAAGCATTCGTGCACAGAGCTGCTCGGACTAGACGAATACGTTCCGTTCCGCTACTATCCTGCGCAAACCTACTCAAAGCGGCTGGACTCCTGGGTATGGAGACAGACAGACAGGCGGCGGCCGCGAAGTTCCCCCAAAAGCGCTGCAAAAGGAGAACGACATGGCACAGCCCCACGCCAACTAAGAGTTAGTTCATAGCTAGAGCTTTTGAGGGCGTCGCGCGACATGCGTGGCGCTCTCTTCTTTTGTCGGATGGGCGCCGTGACACGCCGGGGAGGTCGAGGCGCTAGTCGCGGCGCAGGGTCGCGAGGCGGTCTCGGGCCCGCGACACGGGCCCGCCCGTGCTCGCCTGGGAGCTCGGCTGCGCCATGTCCCGCACTCGCCGCTCGAATTCGAGCTCGGTCTCGAAGTCGGCGTCCTCGGCGAACATCGGCTCCTCCCGCTCGAGCAGCGCGATGAAGGTCTCGACCAGCTCGTCGTCGAGCTGGCCGTTCTTGGCGGCATGACGCAGCTCGGTCATCGCTTCCTGGAAGCTCATCGGCGAGCGATAGCTGGCGCGCTCGGTCATCGTGTGGTAGGTGCAGCAGATCGCCAGGATGCGCGATGCCAAAGGGATCTCTTTGCCGATCAGGCCGGCCGGGTAGCCGCCGCCATCCACGCGCTCGTGGTGGTAGAGGATCGCCTCTGCCGCGGCGCCATAGCCGTCGAGCGCTCCGACGAGTTCGGCTCCGTCCTGCGGATGGCGCCTGACGGTCTCCTGGTCCTCGGGGCGTACGACGTCTGCGTGCAGGACGCTGTCCGGCCATGTGAACTTGCCGATGTCGTGAAGCAGGCCGGCCGTGCGCACGTCTTCCTGCACGTCCTCGCTGCAACCGAGCTCCTTTGCGAGCGCCTCGCAGTAGCGAGCGACCGCGGAGGCGTGGCGGGCCGTGGTGGGGTCGCGCATCCCGAGCGCGCGCACGAGCGTTCTCAGCACGCCCATCTGCAGCGAGACCAGGCGGACCGTACGCGCCTGCAGTTTCTCGGCGCGGTCCTCCGAGCGCAGCAGCGCGACCGTCAGGTGCCTGAAGATCAGCAGGACCGGGATCGCGGCGAACAGGGCCGGCAGGCCTGCGCTGCGGTACGCGAGCACGAGCATCGTCGAGACCACGCCGACCGCGAGCTCGCCCGGGAGCAGCGGCAGGAACAGCTCGCGCACCAGGCGCGGGAACGCGCGACCTTCCCTGATGCGCAGCTCCAGTGCGAACAGGACGAAGTTCAGCACGAGCAGCACGATCAGCGCGCCGAGCACGATCAGCCCGAAGGTCATGCTCTGTGCCAGGTGCTGGCTGTGCACGCCGTCGACCTTGCTCGCCAGCGCGCGCACCATCAGCCCTCCCGCGAACGGAGCCACCGCGTACATGCAGAGGTTGTTCAGCCATTGCGCCAGCGGGCGGCGCGCGGCGGCCGAGTGCATCACCATCGCGGCGATGCCACACGCCGCGGCGGGACCCGGTCCGAGCAGGCCCATGGCCAGCACCATCGCGCCCAGCGACGCGCTCAGCACGCCGTGGCTGGTCTCGACCGTGAACAGCTCACCACCGAACGCGAGCACCAGCAGCAGCACGACCAGCGCCAGCGGATGCCATTCCGCCGGGTGCGAGAGCCACACGGCCGCGAAGACCGTGCCTGCCAGCAACAGGACCTCGGCTGCCCAGAAGAGACGTCTCGTGAGCTTGGGTGCAGGCATCGTGAGCTCTGTCGTACTTTTCGACCGTCCCAGCGTGGTACTTGAGGTGACGGGCGAGCGCCGGCATGGTGCTCCTACTTGGTCGCGGGCTCGGGCGGCAGCGCTTCGCCGGCCTGCGCCAGCGGGCTGCCCGTCGCCGGAGCGTCAAGCCCGCCCACTTTGCCGTCGGGTTCGAGCCCCATCAGCGTCAGGCGCACGAACGCGGCCGTCGCTGCCGCCGCCCCCAGCCCGAGCACCAGGAACGCCACGCGCGGCGAGCTGAGCGCGACGAGAGCGCCGCCCAACGGCAGGCCGAACGCCAGGCACAAGGCGGCGAGCGATTCGACGGCGCCCATCAGCCGGCCGTGCAGTGGCTGCGGGGTCAGGCGTTGCACGAGGCTGATCAGCGACGGCCACTCCAGGCCGTTGCCGATCCCGCCGACGAGCGAGGCGACGCACGCCAGGGCCAGCGAGGGGGCCAGCGCGAAGCCGACGAACGCGAGTCCGAGCGCGAAGATGCCGCCCGTCAGCATCGCGCCCAGCGGCCGTCGCACCGCGCGCGCGAAGACCACGCTCGCGAGGACAGCGCCCGCTCCCCACGCCGCCACCAGCAGGCCGTAGCCGCGGTCGCCGGCGTGCAGCGTCGCCTTCGCGTAGGAGACCTCGATCGGTCCGCCGGCCTGGATGAACAGGAGCGCGATCGCCTCGGCCAGCAGCAGCCCGCGCAGCGCGGGAACCTCGTTGATGTGCCTCCAGGCGGCGCGCATCCGGGCGCGTACCGAATCTCCGCCGGCCTCCTCGACGTGGGGGTGCAGGTCGATCAGCAGCGCGCCGCAGATCAGGAACGAGCCGACGTCGATGAACAGCGCGGCGGGCGCGCCGGCGGCGGCGACCACTGCGCCACCAACCGCCGGTCCCGCCACGAACGCGATCGAGAAGCCGATGTTCAGCGCGGCGTTGGCCTTGCGTTCGGCCTCCTGCGCCTCCTTCTCCAGGCTCTCGGCGCTGTGCGTGGAGCCGTCCGGCAGCGCCTGCACCTGCTCGCGTGCGACCCGCGCCACCTCCGCGCGCAGCAGCGCGCTGGCGGCCAGCGCCGCCGTCCCGTCGAGCGCCGCCAGCAGCAGCACGCCCGGCAGCCAGAAGTGCCACAGCAGCACCGCGAGCGCCGCCGTGGCGAGCGCCTCGAAGAAGTACAGGCCGCTGAGCTCGCTACGGCGGGCGGACGCCTCGACGCGGGCGACGAGCGCGGGCACGAGGAACGCCGGCAAAGCCTGCCAGGCGAACAGCAGCGCCGCGACCGCCAGCGCGCTGTGCGTGTGGTCGAACACGGCCAGTGACAGGGCGACCAGGCCGACCCACGATCCGAGCCGGTTGACCGTGTAGGCGGTGATGATCCTGCGCAGGCGCGACGATGAGAGCGGCGATGTCACGGCGCCACGCTAGCGCTTGACCGTGACGGCGTCGAGTCGGTCGCGCCGCGCGCGAGCTAGCGCCCGGCGCGCCGCCGGGCGGCGAGATCGACCACGTGCAGCCCCGGACAGCGCCGGGCGAGGATCTGCGTGAGCGTGCCCGCCGAGGCTTCCCGCAGCGCCCCGCCGATGATCACCATGCGGCTGCCGCGCGCATGCTCGAGCGCCTGCGAGACGGTGGCGGCCTCCAGGAAGGCGGTCCCCTCGGGCATCTTCTGCGTCAGGCTGTCGAGCAGTGCCGCACGCCGGGCCGCATCCCCGTCGGCGATCACCACGCGCGAGCTCGCTGCGGCGGGGCACGGCGCGGGGCCAGCTTCGCTCGGCGGCTGCCCGGCCTGCGTGTCGGTGTCGCCGCCCACCAGCCAAATCATGCGAGCTGCTGGCCGTTTTGTATGTAGGGCCGACGGTGCCGATCGTGTCGTCCCAAAGGTGCAGGGTCATGTCGTCCCTTGCAGACGTTGGATCGGTCCTGCCCAACCGCTACCGTCATTGCGATGGAGGCCGGCACGCCAGGGGTGACGCGACCGATCGACGTGATCATCGCGGACGATCACGCGGTCGTGCGCGACGGCATCCGCGCGGTGCTGCAGCGCCAGGATGGCGAGTTCCGCGTCGTGGCCGAAGCGGCGGACATCCCGTCGATGATCCGCGAGGTGCGCGAGCACAAGCCCGACCTGCTCACGCTCGACCTGACGATGCCCGGAGGCTCGAGCCTGGGGGCGCTGCCGTCGTGCTTCATCTCCCATCCCACGCTCGCGGTCGCGATCCTCACCATGCGCGAGGATCCCGAGTACGCGCGCCAGGCGCTGCGTGCCGGCGCGCGCAGCTACGTGCTCAAGGAGGCCGAGCCCGCGGAGCTCTTGCAGGCGTTCCGCCTGGCCGTCGCCGGCGGCAACTACCTGCATCCGCGGCTGGGTGCCCTGATGGCGACCGGCGAGGACGGCGTCACCGACGGCGTCGTCTTGAGCGAGCGCGAGCGCGAGGTGGTGCGGCTGATCGCCAACGGCTACACCAACCCGGAGATCGCCGAGCAGTTGAACGTCGCCGAGCGCACCGTCAAGACCTACCGCGCCCGTGCGATCGAGAAGCTCGGCTTCTCCTCGCGCGCGGAGATCACCAAATACGTGCGGCGCACGGGGCTCGCGGACTGAGTGGCTCGATGGCCGGCGCGAGGCGGCGTCCTCGGTCGCTCGCGTGCAAAAGCACGCCACGCTCCCTGCGTCCTTGCCTCGCTTGACCCTCGACCCGCTCTACCGATCCGATCGTTTGTAGTGCGGCCGGCACATGTGCCGGGCGTCGGGTCGTGCATGCACGACCCGTACGGGGCCGCACATGTGCGGCCCCGCCGGTCGCCGCATGCGGCGACCGGAACTGCACGCAGACGCTAGTAGTCTCATCACATGGCGACATCGGAGTCGACCGTGCCGGCGGAGGGCTACCGCCTGACGGACATCTCGCCGCGCGCGTTCCAGCATCCGGCCGATCGCGCGGCCACTGCGGCGCTCGGGTCGATCCCGTATCTCGACACCGTGGTCCGCAAGCTGATCGAGCTCGGCTACGAGCGCGCGCTGCGCCAGAGCTACCTCGGCTCCTCGGTGCGGCTCTCCGAAGAGCAGCTCGGCGACGTGTGGCGCGAGCACGCGATCGCCTACGCCACGCTCGACATGCCCGACGTGCCGGACCTGTACCTCACCCAGTACCCGTCACCCAACGCGCTCGCGATCGGCGCGCGCAGGCCGATCGTGGTCGTGCAGTCCGAGCTCGTGCACCTGCTCGACGCGCCTCAGCGGCGCGCCGTGTTCGCGCACGAGGCCGCGCACATCCTCTCCGACCATCAGCTCTACCGCACGGCGCTTGCGATCCTGGTGCTGCTCACGCGCAGCTCCAGGCTGCCGCTGCCGCTGGCGCCGGTGCGAACCGCGCTGATGGAGTGGAGCCGCGCGACCGAGCTGAGCGCCGACCGCGCCGCGGCGCTCGTCACGCGCGACCCGCTGGTGGTTTGCCGCACGTTGATGTCGCTCGCGGCCGGCGCGATGGTCGAGGAGCTCGACCTCGACCTGTTCATGCGCCAGGGAATGGACTACAAGGAGAAGGGCAGCGGGCTCGAGCGCCTGACCAGGCTGATGCTCGACCTCGGGGTCACTCACCCGATGCCGGTGAAGCGCACGCACGAGTTGATGGAGTGGGTGCGCTCGGGCGAGTTCGATCGCATCGTCGGCGGTGAGTATCCGCGTCGCAGCGATCCGGTCGACGCTCGCGCTGACGGCAGCGAGGCGGTGACGTTCTACGCCGAACGCATCCGTGATGGCTTTCGCGACGCCGGCGAGTCGATCAACTCCGTCGGCAAGCAGCTCGCCGGCTGGCTGCGCGGGGCTGGAGACGAGGACGCCGACGATCCGGCCGGGGAAACCGATGCCGGGGAGGACGCCGAGCAGTAGCCACCGCAGGCTCGGTGACGCGATCCTTGTTGGTGTTGCCCGCCCGGGTCCCGCTGCTCTACTGGCTGGCGGTCGCAGCATCCTCGACCGCGCTCGGCCGTCCGGCCAGCGGCACCGTCAGGCGCATGATCGTCCCGCGCTCGGGCGCGCGCGCCCATTCGAGCTCGCCCCTGACGAGCTCCGCGCGCTCGCGCATGCCGGACATCCCGAAACCGCCCTCCAGGCCGTCGCCGCGCGGACCCAGACGCGTCGCCTCCGGCAGCCCCTGCCCGTCGTCGGTGACCGACGCGATCACCGCGCCGTCGCGCTCGGTCACGCTGATCACCGCTTTGGTGGCCTGCGCGTGGCGGCTGACGTTCGTGAGCGCCTCCTGCACGACGCGGTAGATCGTGCTCTCCAGCTCCGGGTCCAGGCGCCGGCTGCCGTTCTCCCCCTCCGGGGACGTTGCCGCGCTCGCGTCCGTGCCGTTCCCGGCGCCGAGCTGGATCTCCGTCTTGACCTCCAGTCCGTCGATCGCCTGCGCGCGCCTGGCGAGCGCCTCGAGCGCAGCCGCCAGGCCGAGGTCGTCGAGCGCCGCAGGGCGCAGCTCGGTGATCAGGTGGCGCAGGCCGTCGATCTCGGTGCCGAGGCCCTCCAGCGCCGTGTCGACGGCCTCGCTCAGCGCCTGCTTGTCGTTCAGGTCGCGCGCGTTGGCCAGATGCAGGCGCAGCGCGCCGATGCCCTGGATGCTCTCGTCGTGGATCTCTCGCGCCCAGCGCGTGCGCTCGCGCTCACGCGCTTCCATGCCGTAGCGCAGGCGTTCGATCTCCACCGAGCGCTCGGCCGCCAGGCGCTGGGAGACGCTCGACGCGAACGCGCTCAGCGCCTGGCGGTCGGGATCGCGAAAGCCGCCGTCTTCGCGCAGCGCGATCACGAGCCCGCCGCCGTAGCCCTCCATGCTCAACGGCTCGACCAGCGCCGCACGGGCTTCCAGGCCGAGTTCGTGCAGCCACGCCGCCTCCGGGCCGCGGGGACGGTCGAGCGACACCGCCCTGCCCTGGAGGTAGAGCGCACCCAGCGCGCTGCCCTGCACGGGCGTGATCCGCTTGCGCACGGTCGCCGCGCCGCTGCTGGCCGCCACGCGCAGCTCGCCGCGCTCCTCGATCACCACCAGCAGCGTGCTGGCGTCGAGCAGCGCCAGCCCGCGATCGGCCATCAGGCGCAGCAGCCACAACTCTGATCCGGAGAGCACCGGAGGGGATTATGCGCCTCCCGCGCGTCCGACCGCGGGAGAGTCGCCGGCGCGGGTGGGCCCGCTGGCCGGCGCCGCCTGCTGGGGGAGGGGCGGGGGCGCGGCGTCGCCGGACGCCGCCGGGAAGGTGGGAGTGTGATCTCCGTCGACGCTGCGCACCGCGGCGCGCGCGTTCGCCAGCAGGGCCTCGGCGTCCGCGTCCTGGCGCCAGGCCGTCAGTCCCACCGAGATCTCCAGCGGCCGGCGGATGCCACCGGCTTCGACCTTGATCGTGCGCAGCCGCTCGAGCGTGCGCCTGGCGACGATCTCTCCACGCGGGCTGTCGGCTCCCGGCAGGATGATCAGCAGGTCCCTGTCTGAGACCCGCTCACCCTTCCCGTCGTTGTCGACCTGCCCGATGCGGTCGAAGCGGCGCAGTTCGCGGCGCAGCGCGCCGGCGACGTAGGCGATCGTCTGCTCGCGCAGCTCGCCGCCGTGCTCGCGTGCCATCTCGTCGAGATTGTCGATCTTGATCAGCAGGCAGCTGAGTCCGGTGCCGTGGCGTTCCGCACGACTGATCTCCTCTTCCAGGCGCTTGAGCAACGCCGCCGCGCCCAAGCAGTCGGGCTCCCCCGGTGGGGGCCGATCGGAGCGCGGATTGATGTCGCTGGCAGCCATGCCCGTAGCGGACGAGTGTACGCTCGTGTGGCGGTCCGTCCTTGACCTCTCTGCGCAATTATGCCCGCCCGCGAGCACCCCGGCAAGTCGCGCACGCCGGCGCCCGGGCCGCCGGCGCCGGCGCTTCGCGTAGATGCGATCCGTCCCCGCTCGCTGCTAGACCACGTGACGTGCTGCAAGAGCTACGTGTGGAGAATCTGCTGCTGATCGAGCAGGCGCAACTGCGCCTGGCTCCCGGCCTGAACGTGCTCACGGGCGAGACCGGCGCCGGCAAGACCGTGCTGGCGCACGCGCTGGATCTGCTCCTGGGCGGACGCGCGCGGCCGGGGATCGTCCGTCCGGGTGCCGGCGAGGCCTACGTCGAGGGGATCTTCGACCTGCCCGAGCGCCTGCGCGAGCAGCTCGGGGAGCGCATCAGCGCCGACGCGCAGGAGCTGACGCTCGCGCGCCGCGTGGGCGTCGACGGGCGCACCCGCGCCTACGTTGGCGGCCGCTCGGCCGCCGTCTCCGACCTGCGCGAGATCGGCGGGGCGCTGCTCGCGTTCTACGGACAGCACGAGCACCGCAAGCTGACGCTGTCGGCCGCGCAGCTGGAGATCCTCGACAGCCTCTGCGCCGGAGACCACACCGCGCGTCTGCGTGGGTGTGCACATGCGTTTGCGCAGGTGCGGGCGCTTGAAGCGAGGCTGCAGACCCTGCGCGAGCTCTCATCCCAGCGCGAGCGCGAGCTCGATCTGCTCGCGTACGAGCTGGGTGAGATCGACGCCGTGGCGCCCGACGAGCGCGAGCACGAGCAGTTGCTGCTCGCGCGCGAGCGCCTGCGGCGCCTCGACGCGCTGCGCTCTGCCGCCGGCGCCGGCGCCGACGCGCTGGCGCCGGACTCGGGCGAGGCTCCGGGAGCTGCGCAGCTCGCGGCCGCGGCCGCCGGTGGGCTGGACGCCCTCGCCGGCGTCGACCCCGCGCTGGACGCTCTCGCCGAGCGCATGCGCGGGCTGATGATCGAGGCGCAGGACCTGGCGGGCGAGTTGCGCGACTACTGCGAGCGCGCGGGCGCGCACGGGCTCGAGGATGCGCTCGGCGTGCTCGGCCCGGACGTGTCCCTCGACGCCCTCGAAGAGCGCCTGGCCGCGATCGAGCGGCTCGCGCGCAAGCATGGCGGCAGCGTTCAGGCGGTGCTCGACTACGCCGCGCACGCCCGCTCGCGCCACGACGAGCTGGAGGGCGCGGAGGTGGCGCTCGCGCAGGCCACCGAGCAGCTCGGCGACGCCCGCTCGGAGCTCGAGCGCAACGTGCTGTCCGTGCGCCGGGCGCGCGCGGCCGCGGCCAAGGGCTTTGCGCTTGCGGTGCGCGAGCAGCTCGGCTCGCTGGCGATGGCCGAGGCCAGCTTCGAGGTGCTGCTCGGCGAGCGCGAGCCGGGCCCGACCGGCGGGGACTCGGTCGAGTTCATGATCGCGCCCAACCCGGGTGTGCCGGCGGGCCCGCTGCGCGAGATCGCCTCCGGCGGGGAGCTCTCGCGGGTGATGCTCGCGATCATGAGCGTCGCCGGCGCCTCCCAGGCTGACGCCACGCTCGTCTTCGACGAGGTCGACGCGGGCATCGGCGGTCAGACCGCGCGAGCGGTCGGCGCGCGACTGCGCGAGCTGGGGGAGCGCAGGCAGGTGCTGTGCATCACCCACCTGCCGCAGATCGCCTCGCTCGGCGCCCGCCACTTCTCGATCGTCAAGGACACTCGCGTCGAGCCCACGCGCACCACCGTCGTGCAGCTCGGCGAGCGCGACGTGGTCGCAGAGCTCGTGCGCATGCTCGGCGCCGACACCGATGACAGCGCCGCGCGCCGTCACGCGCGCGACCTGCGCCGCGCGGCCTGAGACGCCCGTGGACACGGCGCGGGACTTTGTCCTCGGTCGCTCGCGTACGTTGTACGCCACGCGGCCTGCGTCCGCGTCCCGCTTGGTCCACGAGCGTCTTGCGCTGGTCGAAAACCCCCGCACGCGCCGCGTTTCCGGCGTGCGAGCGTTACTCTCGCAGGTGTGGCTGCGACGCGATCCATAGAGTCGGCGCTCGAGCCCGCGTCCGTCCTCGCCGGCTCGGTGCGGCCCGGCCGGCGCACGAAGCTGCTCGTCCGCCACCTGGTGCGCGGCGACGTCGCCCTGATCGACCACCTCGACATCGACCGCGTGTCCGCCGAGGAGCTGATCGCGGCGGGCGCGGTCGCGGTGCTCAACTGCAGCCCGTCCTCCGGCGGCTCCTACCCAAACCTCGGCCCGCAGCTGCTGGTCGAGGCGGGCATCGTGCTGGTGGACCTGCCCGACGACTCGCTGTTCGACGTGCTCTCCGACGGCGACCCCGTCGTGATTCGCGTCCACGCCGGCGCCGCGGATGTCGATGAGACGCTCGGCCGACAATCTGATCCCGCCGGTGCCGCCGGCCCCGCGGGCGCCGTCGGCCACGCCGGCGCCATGCGTTCCGCGCACGCGGAGGTCCTGCGCAAGGGCGAGCTGCTGGCGGTGGGCGAAGTTCTCGATCTCGAGCGCGTGTGCGCCGAAACGGAGACCCGTCGCCGCGAGATCGGCGAGGCGCTCGAGCGCTTCGCCCACAACACCATCGAGCACATGCGCGAGGAGCGTGAGCTGCTGGCCGGCAGGATCCAGCTGCCGCGCTTCGCGACCGACTTCCGCGATCGCTCGACGCTCGTGGTCGTTCGCGGCGTCGGCCATCAGCGCGATCTGCGTGCCCTGCGGCCCTTCATCCGCGACATGCGCCCGCTGATCATCGCGGTCGACGGCGGCGCCGACGCGGTGCTGGAGGCGGGATTGACGCCGAGCATGATCGTCGGCGACATGGACTCCGCCGGCGAGGCCGCGCTGCGCTGTGGCGCGGAGCTCGTCGTGCACTCCTACCCGGACGGGCGCGCGCCGGGCCGTCACCGCGTGGAGGAGCTCGGCCTGCCGTTCAAGCTCGTGCCCGCGCCCGGCACCAGCCAGGACGTGGCGATGCTGATCGCCGCCGAGAAGGGCGCTCGCCTGATCGTCTCGGT
>Ga0187890_10000753_pt1 | contig 23534 bp, 21 predicted proteins | sample June2016WEW_21_1_FD_133005 | JGI IMG/M metagenome (GOLD analysis project Ga0187890, IMG submission 133005) | Peatland microbial communities from SPRUCE experiment site at the Marcell Experimental Forest, Minnesota, USA - June2016WEW_21_10 | ecosystem: Environmental > Terrestrial > Soil >... | reverse complement strand
GAGGTCCGCGACCAGGACTGCGGGTTCCCGATCTGCCGCCGACCAGCGTCCCGGTGCGACCTTGATCACACGGTCCCCTACGATCAGGGCGGTCTCACCTGCCCCTGCAACATTTCCGGTGGATGCCGCCACGATCACCGGATGAAGGGTTCGACCGCCTGGCGTCTGCAGCAATCCCGGCCGGGCACCTTGATCTGGACCGCGCCGTCCGGGTTGTCCTGGATGGTCGAGCCGGAACCACACGTCGCCTGAACTAGCGATGCCAGGTGAGGCATCAGCGTCAACTCTCGCATCACCGGCTACAGAGGGCAGCCAGTATCTGACGCTGTGATTACGGACCAGGCGGGTGCCCGGCGGACGGCCGGCGGCGGCCGGTAGCCTGGGCACGAAAGCCACGCCCCCGGCCGCGGGCCGGTCGGGAGTGCTTCGCTCTGGAAGCGGAACCCTGGGGAGCCCCAGATGGGAGATCAGCCGTGAGCCTGCCGGCGAGTCAGCAGAGGATGCTGGACCGGATCGACCGGATGCTGAGGGATTCAGATCCCCGCCTAGCCGCGCTGTTCTCCATCTTCACCAGGCTCACCTGGGACGAGGAAATACCCCGGATCGAAGAAGTGCGGGCCAGGCTGACCCGGCTCGGCGGCTGGATCGCGCGGCGTACGGAGCCGGTCCGCCGACGCATCCCCCGCCCGTCCGACCGGGTGAAGGCGATCCTGTTCTTTCCCGCGGCGCTTGCCGCGGTGGCCTGCGCCCTGCTCTTTGGGAGCAGCGGTCCGGCCGTGCATCGGTGTGCGGCCACGGTCCGGGCTCCGGCCAGCGAACTCATCGTCAAGGCCCGGCAGTGTCGGCTCACGATAGTGCGGAACCCAGCCCCGATCTTCGCGCACTAGCGGGTCCACGGCTTACCCGGTCGGTGCTAGCCCGGTCGCGCCACGCTAGTACCTACCGCGGTCCCGGTTCAGCACGTCATGCCCGAGGAAGCTGAACATCCGCTCGCTGGCGGGCAGCGGCCTGGGTGTCCCCGCGAATCGGTGCGCGCCGACCCCCCAGCGGGTCCCCGGCTCTGATATTCCGACCAGCTCGAAGCCTTCCGCCGCGAACCAGTCGCAGATTTGCGGGATCAGGTCCGGTTCACCGCGCCCGCGGGTCCATACCGCCGTGCCGCCCGTGGCGCACAGCCCGGCACAGCACCGGATGGTCCGGGCGATGTCCTCGTCCGTGATGTTGCCAAACACGCCACAGGCCAGCACCAGGTCGGCGGGAACCAGCCCGGCGTACACGCTGGTCTGCGCCGCGTCCCCGGTGACCACCTCGACCTGGGGCAGCCCGGCGTCCGTGGCGAGCTGGCGGGCGGTGTCCGCATTGCGGGGATCCAGCTCCACCAGCCGCGCGGTCACGTCACCCGCGCGCGAGTGCTTGCCAAGCACACCGATCAGGTCCCGGCCCTGGCCCGCGCAGATGCTGACCGCCCGCAGCGGCCCCGGCGGGGCCTGCTCGAGCGCCTCCGCGATCCGGCCCTGCACCGCGATGAGCCGCTGGGCGAGCGGCGACTGCGGGTCGTCGTAGGAGTCATGCCAGGCGACCCAATCCCGCCCCGCGCTCACCGGGCTTCCGTCACCCGCGCTCACCGGGCTTCCGTCACCCGCGCTCACCGGGCTTCCGCCACCCAGACCATCCGGCGGCCCCGCTCCCCTGGCGCCTCCGGCTGGTGCGGGTCGATCCGGTCAAGGCGGTAGCCGAGTTTGCGGGGGATGGCCGCGCTGGCCTGGTTCGCCTCGTCACAGTGAATCTCGGCCCTGGTCACGCCGGGCAGGGCGAGAGAGACCTCGGTCAGCATCCGCGCCGCTTCTGTACCCAGCCCGCGGCCGGCGTACCGGGCGTCGACCCAGTAGCCGATCTCGATTCCGCCCCCTCCCACCCGGCGGTGCAGGCCGATCTCCCCGATGACGGTCCGGCCGGGCGGCAGCAGGATGGAGTAGATGAAGTCGGAACCGGTCTCCCACAGCTCGTCAGCCTCGGCCACGCGGATGAGCTGGGTCTGCGGCTGGGCGGCTTCCCGGGTGGCCCAGGCCATCCAGGGCTTCAGGTGGTCGAGACTGGCGCCGACGGCCAGCGCGATGCCCTCGGCGTGATCCGCCTGCACCCGGCACAACACCAGCCGCGGCGACAGCACTTCTTCGGCAGGGATCCCCACGTGACCCACTGATCGCTCGGTTGCTGGGGGCATGCTTCATAGTAAGCAGCCCGGGATGGCTAGGCCGCGGAAGGGCGTGCCTCGTGACCGTGATCACTACCCACCGGAAGCGGCCCGTCCACCAGGAACGGGGCTGGGTCGTCGCCGACGATGACACCGCCGCCGTGGCCCCAGGTCAGGTAGCGCCACGACAAGTTGAGCATGGCGGAGAGGCGGTTGCGATTGCCCAGCAGCGTGAGCAGGTGCAGGGCCAGCCACGCCAGCCAGGCGAGCGTCCCCCGGATCTTCACCCGGTGCGGCAGTTCCACTACCGCCGACCGGCGCCCGATGGTGGCCATGATGCCCTTGTCTCGGTACTCGAACGGCAGGGCAGGCTGGCCCGCGGTGAGCCGCCGGATCTGCCGGCCCGCGTGCCGTCCGGCCTGCAGCGCGGGCTGCGCCAGCTGCGGCAGCGGCTGATCCTCGATCACCGCGACGTCACCCAGGGCGAAGATGCGGTCCTGGCCGAGCACCCGCAGGTCGGGGCCGGTCAGGATGCGCCCGCCACGGCCCTGCGGCAGATGCCAGCCGCCCACCTCGGACGGAGCTGACACCCCGGCGGCCCACACGGTGACATCGCTGGGCAGATCCTCCCCGTCGGCCATGACGACCCGGTCGCTGCGCACTTCCTGGATGGCGCTGTTCATCCGGACCTCCACGCCGCGATCTTCCAGCTGACGGCGCGCGTACCCGCGCAGGTCCGGTTCGAAGGGCAGCAGCAGGGCGCCCGCCTGCTCGACCAGGCGGATGTGCACCGACGCCAGGTCCACCTCGGGGAACGCGGCATCCAGCGCCGTGGCGCGCAGTTCGGCCAGGGCGCCTGCCAGCTCGACCCCGGTCGCGCCGCCGCCCACCACGGTGAAGTTCACGCTCTTGCCGGGACCGGCAATGTCCAGCCGTTCCAGCCGGGCCATGATGTGGTCGCGCAGCTCCACCGCGTCGCGGCGGGTGTACAGACCGAGGCTGTGCTCGGCGGCCCCGCTGACCCCGTAGTAGGCCGCGGACACCCCGGTGGAGAGGATCAGGTAGTCGTAGTCGAAATGGCCGCCGTCCGCGAGCGTGACCGCCCGGCGGTCCGGGTCCACCCCGGTGACCTCGCCCAGCCGGAACCGCGCGCCATGCCGACGGGTGAACGCCCGGGCCGGGTAGGACACGTCTCCAGGATTCAGTCCGCCCGTGGCCACCTGGTAGAGCAGCGGCTGGAACGTGCTGTACACGTTGCGGTCGATCAGCAGCACCTGGGCCCCTGCCCGGTCCAGCTCCTGCACCGCAGCCAGCCCCGCGAACCCTGCTCCTACCACGATCACCCGCGGTGCGTCACCCGCTGCCTGCCGGTGCGTGCGCCGCCACATTCCCGCCACCTCAATCCCCGATTCCCCTGCTCGCTGTCTGTTACAACAGCGCCGACGCCCCGAACATGCCCCGGCGTGAGCGGCACGTGCCATCCCCCGAACCCGTGCTGACCTGGGCGGATTTCCGCACCGGGGCCAGGAATGGATCATGGCTTGGAATCAATGGCCGACGCCATGTTTATCTTCCGCTTAGCGGGCACGAATGGGGCGCCTGCGCTTCCCCCCCGGAGCACAGGCGCCGGAGGTGATCATGACGAGGACGGCCCTTCGCGGTCGCCCGGCTGGCGTGGATACTCAGCCCTTCCCTGGCCCGTCCGGAGAAGGCGGAGATCTGGGCCTGCCGCCGCCGTGGTCGCGTGCGGACTTGCTCAGCCGCAGCGACAGCGAGCTCCTGGAGCTCGTGAAATCGGAACCGATCGGGAGTGCCGTGCGCAGCGCGGCGTGCGAGATCCTGGTAACCCGCTACGAGGCGCTGGTCCGCTCGTGCGTGCTCCGTTACCGGGACAGCCCCGAATCAGTCGAGGAACTGATGCAGGTCGGATACGTCGGCCTGCTCAAGGCGATCAATAACTTCGATCCCGCGTTCGGCGGCGCCCTCGCCGCCTACGCACAGCCGTGCATCAGCGGGGAGATCAAGAGGCATTTCCGCGACAAGAGGTGGCAGGTCCGGGTGAAGCGCTCGGCCCAGGAACTGCTGCTCGAGATGAGGAAGGCCATCGGTGACCTCGCGCAGGAACTGGGCCACGCCCCCGCCGACGCGGAGCTGGCCCGGCACCTGGGGGTCACCGACGAGGAACTGCACGAGGCCCGCCAGGCCGACATGTTCTTCCACACGTCCTCGCTGGACGCCCCGCTCAGCCAGGCGGACGGCCCGGCCAAGCTCGCCGACCTGATCGGGGCGGACGACCCCGATCTGGAGCGGGCCCTGGACATGGACGCGGTCGGCGCGCACTGGAACGAGCTGCCGTCGCGGGAGCGGCTGATCCTGCTCATGCGATTCTACGGGAACCTGACCCAGGCTGAGATCGGCGAGCGGCTCGGCATCTCCCAGATGCATGTGTCCCGCCTCCAGGCCGCTGCCCTCCGCTACCTGCGAGGGTGCCTGCTCGGCGGGGACTCAGACGACGACATCGCGCCTGCTCGCCTCAGCGGCGCGTCATTAAGCGAAACAAGGAGAACGGCATGAAGACCGCCACGGGTCTCGTCCTTGTCGCCATCGGCGCCATTCTCGCTTTCGCCGTCACGGGCCACCCGGGCTGGCTGAACGTTCAGGCCGTGGGCTGGGTGCTGATGCTGGTCGGCCTGGCCGGGCTGTTCATCCCGCGGCGCGGTTTCGGCTGGCTGCGGCGACGCATGGTCGCGCGGCGGCCCGCCCCGCGGCGGCCCGCCGCGGGCCGGGCCGTGGTGGCCAGGAGCGTGGACGACAGCAACGTGGTGGCCAGCAACGGCACTGCGCTGCCGCCCGGCGCAATCGTGCTCACCCCGGAACAGGCCGAGGCGGTCCAGGCCGGCGCCTTCCTGGAGACCGAGCCGGAGGTCTTCCCCGGCCGGCAGCTGAGCAAGGCCGAGGCGGAGGAGCAGATGACGTCAGCCAGCCCGCTGAACTCCACGTCAGAGACCATCGAGGAATACCTGGAGGAGTAGCGGCCGGGCCGGCGTCCCACGGCGGCCGGGCGCAGCACCGGGCCGCAGCCGGGGCGCAGGTCCCCCACCCGGTCACTTTCCCCAGGAACCGGGCCGCCGGGCCGGTGCGTGGCTTCACTGGTCCGGCGGCTCGGCCACCCGCAGCACCAGCATGGTCATGTCGTCGCGCAGCTCGTTGCGGCAGAACTCAACCACCAGCGACTGCAGCCCCGCCACGATGTCCCGCGGCGCCTGCCCGGCCAGCCCGGCCAGCTCATCGGTGAGCCGGTCCTCGAAGTAGGTCAGCTCCGGGCTGCGGGCCTCGGTCACCCCGTCGGTGAAGAAGAACAGCACATCCCCCGGCTCCAGGTCGATCTCCTCACGACCAGCCTGCGCCGTGGGGAACAGGCCCAGCGGCAGCCCGCCCGGGCCCATGATCGTGGTCCGGCCATCCGGGCGCACCAGCACCGGGCCGGGATGGCCGGCGCTTCCCAGCACCACGTGCAGCCGCCCGTCCCGCCAGTGCAGATGGGCATTCTTCGCGGTCACGAAGCGGTCGCCGAACTCCTCGGCCAGCATCACCTCGTTGGCCTTGCCCAGGACCTCGGCAGGATCAGCGCACCAGTGCGCCAGCACGCGGATGGCGTGCCGCGCGGCCGCGGTGACCGCCGCGGCCTCCTCCCCTTTGCCGCAGACGTCGCCGATCGCCACGCCCCAGCCGCCGGGGGTCCGGTAGACGTCGTAGAAGTCGCCGCCCACCTCGAGGCCCTCGGTGGCCGCGACGTAGGCCGCCGCGATCTCCACCCCCGGGACCCGCGGCAGCTCGCGGGGCAGAAGGCTCGACTGGAGCGCGTCAGCGATCTCGGTATGCCGCCGGAACATCCGGTCCACCCTGATCGCCAGGGCCAGCTGCTCGCCGAGTTCCTCCACCACGCCGAGGTCGGCCATCTCGAAGTGACCCTCGCTGGCGTTGCGGGCCAGGGTCAGCGTGCCGTAGGAGTGCTCTCCGTCGGACAGCGGCACGCAGAGCACGGAGGTGGCATCGAGCATCATCATGACCGGCACGCCCTGCGGCCCGGCGCCCAGGATCCCGGCGTCCTCCGCGTGCGCGATCAGCAGCGAGCTGCCCGACTCGTGTACCTGCCGCGGCGTCGTGCCCGGCGCCGGATCCACGCCGGCGACCGCGTTGGCCAGGTCAGAGGGCTGGTTCTCGGGCCCCATGACGAACTGCCGGCGCAGCCGCTGACGCCGCTCGACGTCCACGATCACCCACGCGGCGAGCTCGCCGGCCAGCAGCCGGGCACAGCGCTGCAGGGTCACCGACTCGCTGTAGGTGGCGTTCTCCAGGAACAGCCGGGTCGCGGACGTGACCAGGTCGTAGCGGTGGATCATCGCCTCCATGAGGCGGGCCGGGCTGTCCTGTCCCGCTTCCTGGCCGGGCGTCACGTCTGGGCCGTCCGCCACGTCGGGAGCGATTCCGGCGTCCTGGCCCGCTCCCCCGCCAGGCGAGCTGGCCACCACCACGAGCTGGTCGGCGTCCCCCCGGAGCCGGGCCAGCCCGGCGGTCAGCTCGGCGCCCGACGGTCCCCCCGCGCGGAGCAGCCGGCACTGGATCCGCCGCGTCCGGCCGGTCCGCGCGACCGCCGCGAGCTGGCTTTGCACCGCGGCCCGGGAGGGGAGGTCCACGAAAACCGTGAACAGCTTGCCGACCGCATAGCCGGGCCCGGAACCGAGCAGCTCGCTGGCCCTGGTGTTGACCCGCTGCACGGTAGCGTCCGGGCCGAGCAGGAACATCGGCACCGGCGCGTCCTGGAACACCGCGCGGAGCAGCCGCTGCTCCACCAGCACGGCCTCCTGGCCTGGGCCGCCGGCCTGGGTCGTGCCCTTGACGGGGCCGGCCCGCATCGCGCCGAGCACATCCAGGGCGGCGTCCAGCTCTGCGAACGCGGCCTCCAGCACGGCCGCGACGTCCGCACCCGGCAGTCCGGCGGCCTGCCGGAGTCCGGCGTAACGCTCCTTGAGCGCGGCCACCTCCAGGTCAAGTTCCGGTGGGCCGGAGGGTTGCGGCATCGAGATCCAATCGCGGCGGGGGACGACAGGGACGATGGTAAGGATGTCGCAGAGGCTGGGTCGCGACTTACGGGGTGCGGACGGCTGACGAACCAAGCTAACCCGTGATCACGGTAGCCGGATCCCGGAGGTACCTGATCGTCACCGTCTTGCCGCTGACCATCTTGCCGCTGACCGTCTTGCCGCTGACCGTCTTGCCGCTGACCGCAAAGCCCTGAGTCTTCCCCGCGTCGCGGCTGATCGCGGGCGCGCCTGAAGTTCCTCCCGCGGGGGACGCCGGCGCGCCGTGCGCATCAGGTTGGCAGAGGCCGGTTTCGAGGTTATATTGCTTGCAGTGTCTACGACGCAGGCACGCCCCCACGCCGTCTGGCGTGGCTGGAGAGGCGTGCTCGCCATGGAAATTTTTCCTCCGGCTCAGCCTGGACTTTCGTAGTCCGTACTTTTCACTGCCTCTTCGGCGACTCGTGGCGTACCCGCGTGGGCGATCCCCAAAGAGGAGGCACCTCCCATGAAAATTGCCCTGGTCACACTGCAGGGGAACCCGTTCGGCCAGATCCCGGAGGCCGGACCGGAGAGGCAGGACCGCCGGCTGGCTTCCCTGGTGTCCGCGCTGGCCGAACAGGACAACGAGGTCACCGTCTACGCGCGCCGCGACTCCGACGCTCAGCCTGAGAAGTCGCAGCCCGCACCGGGCGTCACCGTCGAGCACGTGCCCGCAGGGCCCGCGAAGGAACTTCCGGCGGATGGCCTGACCTCGCACGCCGCGGAGTTCGGCCACTACCTGGCGCGGCACTGGCAGGACGACGCGCCGGACGTGGCGCACGCGTACTTCTGGACCAGCGGGCTCGCGGCGCTGGCCGGCGCCCGCGATCTGGGGGTGCCGGTCGTGCAGACCTTCCTGTCGCTCCAGGCCGGCGATCCGGCCCCAGCCCCAGCCCCGGCGGCCCAGTCGGCCCGGGCCCAGGCCCGCGCCGCCGCCGGGGGCGCGGCCCGGCTCCGCCTGGAGCCGGTCATCGCCCGCAGCGTGCGCGCGGTGCTCGCCAGTTCTTCCAGCGAGATGTCCACGCTCGCCCGGCTGGGCGTGCGGCGGGACTCGGTCCGGCTCATCCCGCGGGGCGTGGACACCGGGACGTTCTCCCCGGAGGGTCCCGTGGCGCAGCGCGGCAGCCGGCCCCGGCTGCTGTGCGTGGCCCCGCTCGCCCCGAACCAGGGCGTGGACGTCGCGGTCCGCGCGCTCGCCGATATCCCCGAGGCCGAACTGGTCATCGCGGGTGGCCCTGAGCACGGCAAGCTGCGTGGGGACAAGGCGTACCGGGCACTGCTCCGGCTGGCCAGCGATCTTAACGTGCGGGACCGGGTCATCTTCCACGGCGGCGTCAGCGACGGTGACCTGCCCGCACTGCTGCGCTCCGCGGATCTGCTGGTGGACGCCCCGACCGGCGAGCCGTTCGCGACCGTCGCTCTGGAGGCCATGGCCTGTGGCACCCCGGTCGTGGCCTCGGCGATCGGCAGTCACCTGGACACCATCATCGACGGCACCACCGGCCTGCTGGTCCCGCCGGGACGTCCCGGGCTGATCGCCCAGGGGATCCGGAACCTGCTGGCCAGCCCGATGCTCCTGGAGGGCTTCGGCATTGCCGCGGTGGACCGGGCCCGGGCGCGCTACTCCTGGGACCGGATCGGCCAGGAGACGATGGCCATCTACGAGCGCTCCGCGGCCGCCGCCGCCTAGATCCGCACCCCGCACCCCGCTCGCCCCGCACCCCTCCGCGGCGTGAGCGGGACCCGGAGGCCGGGACGGGCTCAGCCCGCCCGGCCTCCGGCGTGTCCGCCCGGCCTCCGGCGTGTCCGCTCCCCGGCCCGGAGTCAGCCCGCCCCAGCCTCCGGTGCGTCCGCTCCCCGCGACGCGATGACCTGCTGGGCCACCTCAGTCATCGTGATGTGCTGCGCCGCGGACATGTCGCGCATCTGCTGCCAGGCCTCTTCCGCGGTGCAGCCACGCGCGTGCATCAGCACGCCCCGGGCCTGATCGAGCACGGCCGAGGACTCGACGGAATCGCGCAGCCGCAGCACCGTCCGCTGCACACCGTCATAGGCGGCCGCATTGCCCATGAGCGCTCCCCCGAACGCGACGAGCAGCTCGGCGAGCGGGAGCTGATCCGGATCCAGCGATCGTGGCCGGGCCCCGAACATGGTCAAGGTGAGGGCCCGTTCCCCGGACCGCTGGGCCAGCGAGACACAGCACCGGACGCCACGGGCCAGCGCCGCGGCCGCGAACCCCGGCCAGCGTTCCTCTTCGAGGGTGTCCAGGCAGCTGACCGTAACGTTACTGGCCAGGGCGTCGAGCCAGGGCGCGGAGCCGGCTGCGAGCTGCAGCTCGAACAGCTGGGCGAGGTCAGGATGGCTGGCCGCCCGGACCACTGGCTCGGTGTCGTGCCATACGGCCGAGGTGGCCCCCGAGCAACCCGGGACCTGCCGCGACACGAGTCCCACCAGCTGGTTCAGCGACCGGGGGGCCGGTCCGCCGGTCAGGCTGAGCAGCTCGCGGGCCCGGCGGGCTAGGTCCTCTGTCGCCACGCCGCCTCCTGTCCTGCTGCCTGCGGGCTGCTGCTGCGGGCTGCTGTCTGCCAGGGCCACGCCAAGCGGCGAGCGTGAGACTGCCTAACTATTGCAGGATGGCACACTACTCACAATTAGCCACGGCACGGAGCGACAACCCGGAGGTTGAGACCGGTAATTCACCAGTTCAGGGCGACCAGTTCGGGGCGGTCGCAGACCGGGCTGGTGCTGCCGCGCGGCACGGCTCCGGCCTGCCCGCAGGTCGCCAGCAGGATTCCGCCTGACCTCGGGCCGGTGCTGCCGCCGATGCCGGACAGATCCACGAAGTAGTGCGGCCACGGCAAGTCGGGATTGGTCCAGAGCACCCGGCCGACGGCCACGCCATAGCCCCACGCATCTCCCTGGGCCCCCTGGTCGAGACCGAGCACCACGCCATCCCGGACAGCATAGAAGCCGGACGTCCCGGTGGTCGATCCGCCGGACACCTGGGCCTCGGTCCGGCCCGTCTCCGGGTCCACACCCGCCAGGCTGCTGCCGTCGGTGAGGTAGAGCAGCCCGCCGAGGGCATCCGCGTTCTCGGGCACCGCGCCCAGCCGCCGCCAGAGTTTGCGGCCTGTCGTGGCGCTGTAGGCAATAGTGCCCTTGGCGTCGGCAAACACCACCACACCGTCGAACACGCGGCTCAGCACGCCGCGGAAGGACCTGCCTGGCGGGCGGATCAGCCGCTGCCCGCCGGACCGCAGGAATATCTTGCGCAGCTGCCGGACCGGGCCGTTGCTGAGGTAACCGCCTGCGGACACGGTCAGGTAGAGATCGTTGCCGCTGACCTTCCAGGCCTGGGCCGCGGGTCCGGTCGGGCGGCTCCACTGCACGGCCCCGGTGCGGTTGCTGTAGCTGGTCACCCCGGTGCTGCCGACGATCACCGTGCGGGCGGAATCCGCCGTGACGGCCCCGCCGAACGGGGCGGCCGGGTAGGAGCGGATCAGCCGCCCGGTGGCGCTGTCCAGCACCACCTCGTGCCGCGCGCCGGCGTCCCCGGCCCGCCTGCCCGGCACGTCGACGCCGGCGGTGACGACGCCTGGCCAGACGCGTACCGACACGATCCGGGAGCCGGCCCGGAAACCGGCGAGCGAGCTCTTCCAGGCCGGCGCGCCCGAACGGGACCGGTAAGCGAACACGGTGGTGCCGATGCCGATCGCGGCGACCCGCGCGCCCATGGCCGCGTACGCATCGCCCTGCGCCGGTGTCGTGCCGGCCAGCCCGGGCTGGGCCACCCAGGCGCCAGGCAGCGGCCGGGCCCACCGCACCACGCCGGCGGACTGGCAGGCCCTGCTGGTGCAGGGCCGGGCCGCGGACGCCGGCCCGGGCACGACCGCAATCGCGACGAGGATCGCGATGAACGAGCCGCGACGCAGCCACATCAGCGAACCGGGCGTCACATCAATGTCTCCGTTCGGGCCAGTAAGGTTTTCCCGGGGTGCCGCTTACCAGAAGTCCTTGAAAAGAAGGTAGGGAAATCATGGCCGATCGCGCGCCGCTTCCGTACGACTTCCTCCCGCCCGTGCCGGCGTTCACGGTCGAGAGCGACCACGTGGCCGATGGCGAGCGGATGGATAACGCTCATGTCTATGACAGCTTCGGCATGTCCGGGGACAACGTCTCCCCGAGTCTTCGCTGGTCCGGTTTTCCGCCCGAGACCAAGAGCTTCGCCATCACCGCCTATGACCCGGACGCCCCGACCGGCTCAGGGTTCTGGCACTGGATCGTGCTCGACATCCCTGCTTCGGTGACCGAGCTGCCGGCGGGCGCTGGCGCAGCCGGGGCCGAGCTGCCCGGGGGGGCGTTCTCGGTGCGCAACGACTACGGGACCAAGGACTTCGGCGGCGCCGCGCCGCCCCAAGGCGACCCGCCGCACCGGTACGTGTTCGCGGTGCACGCCCTCGATGTTGACACCCTCGGTGTCGACTCCGACATCACTCCCGCGGTGGCCGGCTTCAACCTGCGCTTCCACACCATCGCCCGCGGGCTGCTGGTCCCGGTGTATGGGCACTGACCACGAAAAGTTCCGTTGCGGGCCCTGACAAAGACACCGGGCGCCCGGGTGATGCGGTGACGGTCACCCGGGCCGGCCGGGGGCGGGCACGCCGGTGAGCCGGTCCCCGTTCGATCCGCTCGCGGCCGATTACGACGCCGGGCGCCCGTCCTACCCCGACGGCGTGTTCACCGCCATCGAGCGCACCGCCTGCCAGCTTCGCGGGGCGGTGGTGCTCGATGTCGGCGCCGGCACCGGCATCGCCACCCGGCAGCTGGCCGCCCGCGGCGCGCGGACGGTCGCGATCGACTTCGGTGAGCTCATGCTGCGCTGCGCCCGGGCCCGCGACCCCGGCCTGACCTGCCTCCAGGCGGACGGAAACATGCTGCCGATCAGGTCCGGGTCCGTAGATCTCACCTGCTTCGCCCAGTCCTGGCACTGGTTCGGCCAGCACCGGGCCAGCCGCGAGGTAGCCCGGGTGCTGCGCCCGGGCGGCTGGTGGGCGGCCTGGTGGAGTCATGCCTGGGCGGACGGGGAGGACTGGTTCGACACCTACCGGGACCTGATGGAGGCGGCCTGCCCGGGATACCGCCGGCATCACCGCGACCCGGACTGGAGCGAGGAAGGGATCGCCAGCAGCGGGCTGTTCGAGCCGGGAGTCCGGATGGTAGTGCCGTGGACCCGGCAGGTGGATTCGGCCACGTGGATGGCCGAGGAGCGCAGCAAGTCCTATATCGCCCAGCTCGCGGCGCCTATCCGGGCCCGGCTGCTGGGCCGGATCGAGGATCTGCTGGGTACGCACTTCCCCGAGATCCCGATGATCGTTCCCTACCGGACCCGGATGTGGCTGGCCCGGCGGCGCTGACCTCACCCGGACGCTCCGCCGGGCCTCAGCCCGTATCTTCGACGGCCGCGTAGTCACCGAGGAAATCCTGCAGCGCGGCGTGCCGGTCCAGCAGCCCGGGCAGGGCCGGGCCTTCTTCCCGCGAACAGAGTTCCAGCAAGCAGAGCTCCTCGGGGCCGAGCTCGAGCAGGTCGGTCCGTACGTCCGTGATCACCCGCGACATCCCGGCCACCAGCGCCCGCGGGTTCGTCGTGCCCTCCAGGTCACGGTCGGCCCGGTCCAGGATCTCCGCCCGGACCAGCAGGTCAGCCAGCTCCTGGGAGCAGTCCAGGCCCGCTTCGAGCAGGTCGGCCCAGCCGCGGCAGAGCGTCCGCCGCCCCCGGCCGGTCCGGTAGGCGGTGTACACGGCGTCCCACTGGCGGCGGATGAACTCCTCCCAGCCGAGGTCGGCGAGCTCACCCTGATCGTGGTCGTACACGCGCTTACCTTAACCGGCCAGCCAGCGTGGCCACGTGCTCGCCGCAGCAGCCCGGGTCGTAGCCGGGCAGGCTGCCCAGCTGGGCGGCCAGCCAGGGCGAGGAGAGCACCCGCAGCAGCCCGTCCACCTCGCGCGAGCCGAGCTGCGCCGCCGGGATGACCAGGTCGAAACGTTCCTCGGTGAGCGGCACGAAGCCCAGCCCGTAGGCCAGCGCGGCCGGCTCGCTGGCCACCCCGGCGTCGGCCAGGCCCGCCGCCGTGGCCGACGCCACCTGCAGATGCCCGGTGGCGCGGGTGCCGTAGCCTCGCAGCGCGGCGGCCTTGACCCCGGCCCGGTCCAGTTCGCGGTCCAGGACGCGGCGCGCTTCGGATCCCTTTTCGCGGTTCACCAGCCGCAGTCCGCGCTCGGCCAGGTCCCCGACCCCGCGCACGCTGCCGTCAAGCTCCGGCCGGAGCACCAGGCCCTCCCGCCAGGACGCGAACCCGACCACCTCGGCACCGCCCGGGGTCAGCTGCCCGCCGTCCAGTTGTTCAGCAGCCAGCAGTTCACGGGCCGGCCCGGTGTTGTACTCGCCGGAACGGCCGAGCAGGTGCGCGCCGGCGGCGTGGACCAGCCCGGCCGCGGCCAGCCTGAGCGCCTCGCCGCTGCTGCACGGCCACCAGCTGAACGCGATGGGGGGGTCGAGCAGCGCGAGCGGGGTCTCCAGCAACGGCAGGGCCGGGTCACAGCCCGCCACCACCAGCGTTAGCCGGGGCGGGCCCAGGGGCCGCACCGGGGTCGCCGGGGCTGGCCCGGACGGCATCGCGACGAGCCCGCCCGCCGGCAGGAAACCGGCCCGGATGGCGGAGTCCGCGGCCAGCGGCAGCGCCACGAACGAGTCCCCCACCTGGGCCAGGGTGACCCGGGCTCCTTCCTCGCCGAGCGGCGCCACCGGCCGGGCCCCGACCACGGGGGCGGGGACGCCCGGCCCGAACAGCTCCTCGACGGTCACGCCCAGCGCGCTGGCCAGGGCCAGGGCCACCCGCAGCGACGGGTCGGAATGCCCGGCCTCGACCGCCGACACTGCCTGCCGCGACACGCCCGCCATGCCGGCCAGCTGCTGCTGGGAGTAGCCGCGGGCCTGGCGCAGCAGGCGGAGCCGGGCGCCTCCCGGCTCAGGCCCGGCCGGCCCGGGTCTGGCTGGCCCGGGTCTGGCTGGCCCAGGCCTGGCTGGCCCAGGCTTGGCTGGGTCTGCGCCCGCCGCAGTTAGCCCGGTCACGTGCGCACCGTCATGTGGGCACCTCCTCGGGGCGGCTGACCCGCGTCCCGTCGGGGCCGAAGCACGGCGGGTCCAGCACCGTGAACTCGAAGTCCCGCCCAGCGGCGGGCTGCTCGCGCAGGCGCACCGGCACCAGCGTCCCGGCCGTCTCGACGCCGGCCTCCCAGCCGGCCCCGGAAGGGCGGCAGGACCGCACCGGGCCGGCCAGCACCACGCCCCGCCCAGGCTGCCGGCCTGCGACCACCCGGTCCGGGTGCACGCCCGCCACCACCCCCGCGGGGCCGCCCCGCGGCAGCGGCACGCCGTCGGCCACGGGCACGAAGCTGCGGTAGCCGACCAGCTCCGCCACCCGGCGGGACGCGGGCGCCGCCACCACCTCGGCCGGCGGGCCGAGCTGCAGGATCCGGCCGCGGTCCAGGACCGCCATCCGGTCCGCGAAGGCCTGCGCGGCGTCGAGCTCGTGGGCCACCAGCACCGACGGCACCTGCCGGCCCGCGACTAGTTCGCGGACCAGATCGGTGAGGTCGCGCCGGAGACTCGCGTCCAGGCCGGTGTAGGGCTCGTCGAGCAGCAGCGTGTCACAGCGGCTGGCCAGCAGCCGGCCGAGCGCGACCCGGTGCGCCTGGCCGCCGGACAGCCGGGCCGGGCGGTCGTCCAGCATCCCGCCGATGCCGAGCCGGTCCGCGATCTGGGCGATCTCCTCCCGGCCGGTGCCCGGAGCGGGCGCGTAGGCCAGGTTCTGCCGCACCGACAGGTGCGGGAACAGCGCCGGATCCTGGCGCAGCAGCCCGACCCGGCGCTGCCACGGGGGCACGTCGCGGCGCGGCGCCGCGGTCCGGGTCAGCACCCGGCCGTTCAGTACCACGGTGCCGCGGCGGGGCTCCAGCAGCCCGGCGATGGCCTCCAGGATCGTGGTCTTCCCGGCGCCGGAAGGGCCGAACAGGGCGAGCCGCTCCCCCGCGGCCACGCCAAAGGCGACCGACAGCCGGAACTCGCGCCGGTCAACCTCGACGTCGGCCTCGAGCACGCGCGCTCCAGATGTAGGCGGCCAGGGGAAGCGGCAGGGCGACCACGAGCAGCACCAGGGCGAACGGGAGCGCCGTAGGCAGCCCGGTCTCCTGCAGGGTCGTCCAGATCTGCAACGGTATCCCGAACGGGTGGTACGCGATGATCACCACGGCGCCGAACGCGCCCATCGCCCTCGCCCAGGCAACGGCCAGCGCCATGGCCAGGCCGGGCGCGGCGAGCGGGAGCGTGACCCGGCGGGCCACCCGGGACGGCCGGTCGCCGAGCAGCGCCGCCTGCTCCTCGATGGCCGGCTCGACCGCGGCGAACGCGGCCTGCGCGCCCAGCACGTAGTACGGGGCCGACTCGTACACCTCCGCGATGACCAGGGCCAGGAACGTGTTGGTCGCGGACAGGTGGACGCGGCCGAGCAGCTCACCGATCGGCGTGTACGGGCCGACCATGAAGATCAGCAGCAGGCCGATGACCAGGGGCGGCAGCAGCAGGCTGCACAGGACGCCGGCCTCCCAGAACCGGGGGAACGGGAGTGACCCGCGGGCCAGCTTCCAGGCCAGCGGGGTGCCCAGGAGCACCAGCACGCCCAGCGTGATCGCGCCCGACTCGACCGACACGACCAGCGGGTCGAGCGCTCCCGGGACGGACAGCGCGGTGCTGACCTGGTGCCAGGACAGGTGTGCCAGCAGGGTGATCACCGGCCCGAGCAGGGCGAGCCAGATGACCGCCGCGACGGCCAGCGAGGCGACCCCGCCGGCCGAGCGCACCGTCCGGCGCAGGGCCGACCCGGCGAGCTGGGCCGGCGGGCTAGCCGCCCAGCTCACTCTTCACGGCTGAGGGAACCGCGCTGGCATCGCCGGTGACCGTCGGGGTGATCAGCGTGAACCCTCCCTGCTTGTACTGCGCCAGGCCCGCTGGGGACAGCGTGTACTTGACGAACGCGGTGCCGGCCGGGGTGGGCTTGCCGATGATGGTGATGTCGATCACCTGCGGCGAGCCCGACTTGGTCGTCTTCGGCATGCCGGGCGGCTTGATCGTCACCGTGGCCTTGGCGTACTGGTCTGCCAGCGCGGCATCGCCCAGGTTAATAGCGCTGGGCAGCTTGATGTAGGGCAGGTGCAGCTCGACCGCCTGGGTGATGAACGCGCTCGAGGCGTCCAGCTGGCCGGACTGGAGCGTCGCGTCCAGCGAGGACTCTGCGAAGATCTGCGACGAGTTGGACGTGCCGGTGTCCGTGGTGCCGAGGATCTTGCTGACCGTGTCCGCCGGCAGGTGGTAGTACATCTGGGCCAGCTCCAGCATGTAGATGAAGTCCCGGCCCTGTGGGTCGATGTTGGGATCGGTCCGGCCGAGCTTGAAGCCGGGTGTCTGCATGAGCGTGAACAGGCCCTGCAACGGCTTGGAGCCGTCCGCGTAGGCCTTGAAGTCGCTGGCGTACTTGCTCTTGGGGTTGTAGGCCACCACCGTCTGGGTCCCCGCATACGGGATGTACCACTTGGTGAACTTGGGCTGCAGCGGCATGATGTTGTCGCCGCCGACCGCCTCGAACACGTTCGGGCTGATCTCCTTGCTGGCGATGTCAGCCTCCAGCGCGCCGGAGGAATCGCCCCGGCCCGTGTACTTGTACCCCGTGGCCTTGGTGAAGGCCGGGCCGGCCACCTTCTCGTTGAGGAATTCGAGCGACGAGGCGTAGGCCACGCTCGCGGTGCCCTTGGCGGCAGTGCTCGGGGAGGCGGAACTCCCCGAGGAACCCGGGGAGGAACTGCATCCCGCGGCCAGCAGGCCGGCGCAGACGATCGTCAGCGCCGGGAGCCGCCAGGGCCGCCTGCCCCGTCCCGCGGTGCCCGGACCGGCCTGCGAATCCATGCTCATGCGCGCGCTCCGGCGCGGGATAGCGACCATGTTCCCGAAACTAGCTACCTGTGATTGCGCGGCGCAAGAAGATCTAACATCAAGATCCCGCAACGAAGACCGCCCGCACCGCTGATCCCCGCCGGGCCGCGGGCCGCGGCCCGCACGGCGCCCGGGGCCGGGGTGCGGGGGACGCAGCCGCGCACAGGGTCCGGGGAAACGGGCGGCGGGCCCCCCGATTCGGGGGCTAGCCCAATTCGCAGGCGACCGTCAATGTGGTACCGCAAGCGAAGGTCATCCGTCTCGGCAGCATCAGCGGTACACAATCGGATTGCCCGCCAATACTTGGCATAACTGACTGTTCAGGCAGTTACGAACTATCGCCTCAAAGGTGCCTTACGTGCATCAGGTGCCTATACTCGCAGGCCAGGCCCTACTGGGGCGGGGTAGCGCCGGATGATGCGACACCGACCGTGAGCGGGCAATCCTGTCTAAAGGGAAAATGAAACCAGAGGCACTGGAATCACAGGGACTGACGGCTCAGCTGCCTGAGGAGCCAAACCGGTTCATCGGGCGCGAACTCGAACTCGGCTACCTGAGCGACGCGCTGCACCGCACCCGGGCCCTGACCCTGTGCGGCGCGGGCGGCATCGGGAAGACCCGGCTGGCGCTGCGGCTGCTGGCCACGACGGCAGGGGACTTTGCCGACGGCGTCTACGTGGTCGAGCTGGGTGATCTGTGGGAGGCGGACCTGATCGTCTCCCGGGTGGCCGCTGTCATCGGGATCGACGGCGAACCCGGGCGCCCGCTGCCGGAAACGCTGGCTGACGCGCTGGAGTCGCGCCAGGTGCTGATCATGATCGACAACTGCGAGCACCTGGTCGCCGCCTGCGCCGCGCTCTGCCAGCGCCTTCTGGCCGCCTGCCCGGAGCTGCGCATCGTGGCGACCAGCCAGGAGCCGCTGCGGATCCCGCAGGAAGCCGTGTGGCAGGTCGCGCCGCTTGCCGTGCCGCCCTCGGACGGGCCCCGGGACGCCGCGGATCTGGCGAGCTTCGAGGCGGCCCAGCTGTTCGCGGACCGGGCGGCGGCGGCCCGGTCCGGATTCGCGATCACCGAGCGGAACGCGATGGCGGTGGCGGCCATCTGCCGTGCCCTGGACGGCGTACCGCTGGCCATCGAGCTGGCCGCCGCCCGGGTGACCGTGCTGTCCGCCGAGCAGATCGCCGCGCGGCTCGGCGACCGCTTCACGCTGCTCGGCGCGGGCGACCGGACCGCGCCGCCCCGGCAGCGGACCCTGCGGGCCACCATCGACTGGAGCCACGACCTCCTGTCCGCGGCGGAGCAGACCCTGCTGCGCCGCCTGTCCGTGTTCTCCGGATGGTCCCTGGAGATGGCCGAGCAGATCTGTGCGGATGACCGCCTGCCCACCGAGGATGTGGTCGGCCTGGTCTCGGGGCTGGTGGACAAGTCGCTGCTGGTGGTGGAGCCGGAGGTGCTCGGCCAGGCCCGCTACCGGATGCTGGACAGCATCCGCGCCTACGCTGCGCAGCGTCTCGCCGAGGCGGGCGAGTCCGCCGCGATCCAGCTGCGGCTGCGCGACTACACGCTGGAGGTCTGCGAGCACAACGAGGCGGTCGGGATGGCCACGATCCCGTCCGGCTGGTCGGCGGTGGTGGCCGTGTTCCGCCGCTACGACGTGGACGTCGGCAACCTGCGCCAGGTCCTCAGCAGCTGCCTGGCCGCTGGTGACGCCGAGGCCGGGCTGCGTATCTGCGCCGCGGTCCGGCCGTCGTGGATCGTCCGGGGCTCGTTCGCCGAGGGCGAGAGCTGGTTCGCCCGCTTCCTCGGTCTCGGCCGCCAGGAGGTGTCCGACCGGGTGCTGGGCACCGCGCTCATCGGGCGGGCCCAGCTCGCCCTGCCCAATGACCCGGCAAGGGCCAAGGAGTGGGCCCGGGCCGGGCTGGAGCTGTGCCAGGCCTCGGGCCTGCTCATCTGGGCTGCCACCGCGCAGAACGTGCTGGCCGAGAACGCCCTGCAGACCGGCCAGCTGGGTGAGTCGGCGCAGTGGGCGGCCAAGGCCCTGGCCGCCGCGCGAGAGGCGGGAAACGCCTGGAACGAGGGGTACGCGCTCGGGACGCAGGCCGCTCTGGCCGCGGCCGAGGGCCAGCTGCGCCAGGCCCAGCAGCTGGGCGAGGCCGCACTCGAGGTGATGCGCGGCGTCGACCAGCGCTGGGGGGTGGCCCGCACGCTGCTCGGCCTGGGCGCCCTGGCCCGGCTGCGCCGCGATCCGGCCGGGGCCATGGGCTGCTACCAGGCGGCCCTGCCTATCCTGCGCGAGGTCGAGGCCCGGCCGGGCATTGCCCACTGCCTTGCCGGCATCGGCCGGGTCGCCCTGGACCAGGGGCAGCTCACCGTGGCCCGGATGCACCTGGCGGAGAGCCTGCGCCTGAGCCGTCTGACGGGGGCACGGATCGGCGTGGCCCGCGGCCTGGAAGCGTTCGCGGCCCTGTGTTCCCGGGAAGATCAGTGTTCCCGGGAGAATCAGGACGTCCGGGGAGGGCAGGACGGCCTGGCGGTCCAGCTCTCCGCGGCAGCGGCCGCGCTGCGCGAGGCGGCCGGCCTGCCCGCGCTACCCGCCGGGCGGACCCAGCGGTACCTGGACGCGGCCCGCGGCCTGGGCCAGGAGGCAGTCACCGAACTGTGGGAACAGGGCCGGAGCCTGAGTCTCGACGCCGCGGTGACGCTGGCGCTCAGATCGGGGCCCGAGGCCCCCTGGCCCACAGCGGGAGTGCCACTGACCCAGGCGACGCCGTACGCCGGGCCCGCTGTGCCGCACGCCAGGCCCGCTGCGCCGCACGCCGGGCAGTCCCCGCTGACCCCGCGCGAGCGCGAGATCAGCGCGCTTATCGCGCAGGGCTACAGCAACAAGGGCATCGCGGACGAGCTAGTTATCAGTCCGGCTACCGCGGCACGCCACGTTGCGAATATCCTGTCGAAGCTGGGCTTTACCTCGCGGGCCCAGATCGCTGCCTGGGCTGCGGGGAACGGGTCAATCCAGCCGTCCGCGGCCCACGAACGGGGCAGCCTCACCCCCTGATGCCGCTTACGATGGACCCTGGCCGGGCCACCATTGGCACCATTCATAGGACGGGTAATGGGCAAGGCGAGCAGGAACAAGCGGGAGAGCGCCCGCGAGAGGATCGCCGCGCAGCGGGCGGCGCAGCGGCGGGCGGAGAGGCGCCGCCTGATGTTCATCACCGGGGGGAGCATCCTCGGGGTCGTGGTCATCGTGGTGGCGTTTATCGTGTTCAAGACCACGCAGAGCCCGACCGCCAGCGCCGCGAACTCCGCCTCCCCGGCCGGCACCGCCCTCCCGGCCAGCGTGGTCAAGGACATCACCAGCGTCCCGTCCTCGACGCTCACGTCCGTGGGCACCGGCACCGCCGACACCAAGAGCGTGGCCGCGGTGTCCTCGGCCAAGAAGCTGACCTCCGGCGGCAAGCCTGAGGTGCTCTATATCGGCGCCCAGTACTGCCCGTACTGCGCGACCGAGCGGTGGGCCATGGCCGTGGCGCTCAGCCGGTTCGGCGCCTTCAATGGCCTCAGCGGCATCCACTCGGCCGGCGGCCAGGAGGTGTACCCGCATACGGCGACGCTGAACTTCTACAAGGCCAGCTACGCCAGCAAGTACCTGACCTTCACGCCGGTCGAGCAGGAGACCGTCAGTGAGAAGCCGCTGGAGAACACCACCACGGCGGAGAGCGCGCTGCTCACCAAGTACGACAGCCCGCCCTACGTGTCCGCCAGCGAGCAGGGCGCCATCCCGTTCATCGACTTCGGCGGCAAGTACTTCGTGCACGGGGCCCAGTACGACCCGCAGGTGCTGTCCGGGCAGACCTGGGCTCAGGTGGCCGCCGCACTCAAGGACCCGTCGAGCTCGATCGCCAAGGGCGCAGACGGCTCGGCCAACATGATCACCGCGGCGATATGCAAGACGACGAACAACCAGCCGTCCAACGTCTGCACCTCCCCGACGATCAAGACCATCGAGGGCCAGATCTGATGGCCGCCCCCAGGCAGGCCGCGGGCGCGGGTGCCAAGAAGAACAAGGGCACCCGTGGCGGCCGGCCCGAGCCCCAGCCGGTCGCGGCGCAAGCCCGCCGGGCGGGGGGCCAGGCGAAGCGGCCGGGGCAGAGCCCCAGCCAGGCGCAGCGCGCGCGCGAACGCAAGGCGGCCGCCGTTGCCGTCGCTGCGCCGGCCGAGCCTGGGATCAAGATCCCGCCGCTCTGGTACCAGGTGGCCACCTGGGCGCTGTCCATCGCCGGCCTCGGCGTCTCGACCTACCTGACCATCACCCACTACGACTCCTCGGTCCCGCTGGCCTGCTCGGACAAGGGCGTGATCAACTGTGCCCTGGTCACCAGCAGCGCGGAATCCATGGTGTTCGGGATCTTCCCGGTGGCCGTGCTCGGGCTGGCCTTCTTCGTGGTCATGACCGCGGCCGTCTCGCCCTGGGCCTGGCGGCTGAAGTTCCCGCAGCTGACCTGGATCCGGGTGGCGTCGGTGATCGTCGGCATCGGGTTCGTGCTGTACCTGGTCTATACCGAGCTGTTCACGCTGGACGCGATCTGCCTGTGGTGCACCAGCGTGCATGTGCTGACGTTCCTGCTGTTCGTCTTGGTCGTCGGCGGTGTCGCCGCCGGATACGGCCTCCGGGAGCGGGACTACTCCTACTGACCGGGGCCTCCGCTCCCACCGACCGGGGCCTCCGCTCCTACTGACCTGGGCCTCCGCCTGAGGACGACCCCGGCCTCGTCCTGGCGCTGAGGACACCTGCCCGGCCAGCCCTTATTGTCGGGGCATGCGGATTCCACGGGGCATCGCGCGGTGGCAGGTGTACGCCGCGCCCGGCCGCGTCGACCTGCTGATCGCGGGCGGCCTGCTCCTGTGGGGGCTGCCCGATGTGCCCTGGTGGTGGGAGCATCCCGGGCACCGTGACGCTGTGCCCGCCATCCTCGGCGCGCTGGCCCTGACCCTGGCCATGTCGGTGCCGTTCTGCTGGCGGCGCCGCTTCCCGTTCCCGGTGCTCGCCGCGGCCGCCGCCGTGCTACTGGTCCGCGGCGTGCTGCACCATGACCTCGTGTCCGCGTTCGCGGCGGTGCTGATCGCCGCCTACGGGGTGGGCAGCTACGGCCAGGACTCCCGGCGCTATGCCCGCGGGCTCGGCTGGGCCGCGCTGGGCGGGGCCGTGGTGATGGTGCTCACCAGTCACGGTCAGCGCCTGGACGGCGCGCCGCTGGCGCTGCTCGGCGCGGCGTTCGTGCTGGGCGACGCGGCCAGCGCCCGCCGGGCCGAGTCCGCCGCCGCGGTCGAGGCGGCGCACCAGGCGGAACGGACCAGGATCGCCCGTGAGCTGCACGACGTGGTCGCGCATCAGCTATCCGCCATCGCCGTGCAGGCTGGGGCGGCCCGGATGGCCGCGGGCCCCTCTCCCGACCCGGTGCTCACCCCGGTGATCGGCAGCGTCGAGCAGCTGGCCCGGGAAGCGCTCGGCGAGCTGAACCACCTGCTTGGCGCGTTGCGCCGGGAACCGGACCCCAGCCCGGCCTGCCCCCCGGCCCCTACCCTGGCCGAACTGGACGGCCTGGTGGCCGCCACCCGGGCGGCCGGCACGGTGGTGGACCTCACGGTCGAGGGTCAGGCGCAGCCGCTGCCCGCCGGTGTCGAGCTGTCGGTATACCGCATCATCCAGGAAGCGCTGGCCAACGTGGCTCGGCACGCCCCGCAGTCCGCCGCCCGGGTGATCCTGTGCTACGGCACCGGGGAACTGCGGGTCGACGTGGTGAACGCCGCCCCCCCGGACGGCCACCGGGCGGTGAGTGCGCCGCACGGGCTGCCAGGCGGCCGGGGCGTGCGCGGGATGCGGGAGAGGGCGGAGCTGTACGGCGGCCATCTCCACGCCGGGACCCGGCGTGGTGGCGGGTTCGCCGTCACGGCCACCATCCCCTGCGACAGCCTCACGGTCCCGGTACCGGGATGAAGCGCACAGGGTGAGCGCCACCGGGGACATCAGAGTGGTGATCGCGGATGACCAGGTGCTGGTCCGGGCGGGGCTGGCCACCCTGCTGGACAGCCAGCCAGGCATGTCGGTGGTCGGGCAGGCCGGCGACGGCCAGGAAGCGGTGCGGCTGGCCCGTGAGGCGCGTCCCGACGTCGT
>Ga0187890_10000752_pt1 | contig 23537 bp, 19 predicted proteins | sample June2016WEW_21_1_FD_133005 | JGI IMG/M metagenome (GOLD analysis project Ga0187890, IMG submission 133005) | Peatland microbial communities from SPRUCE experiment site at the Marcell Experimental Forest, Minnesota, USA - June2016WEW_21_10 | ecosystem: Environmental > Terrestrial > Soil >... | reverse complement strand
GGTTGTCGATCTCACGCAGAAGCTGGCTGAGAATCCTCTGGTAGATGTCGTTTCCGAATTGATCCGCGCCGAACTTGGGCGCGATCGCATCGATCGTGTCAAAGAACAGGATGCAGGGCGCGGCTCGTCTCGCCTTCTTGAAAACTTCGCGCAGCGCTCTCTCGGATTCTCCCAACCACTTCGAGTAGAGTTGCGGACCATCAATGGCGATGAGAGGAATCTGCTTTTCGCCTGAGAGCGCTCGCGCCATGGCGGTCTTCCCGGTGCCCGAAGGTCCGACCAGCAGAATGCCTCGCGGCGGCGCCAGTCCAACCTGCTCATAGATCTCGTCGTGCATGTGAGAATGCTCGATCACGCCATCGAGCAACCGTTTGACCTCGTTGAGCCCTCCGAGGGAGGCAAACGTCGACGTACTTTTTTCGATAAAGAATTCCCGCGTCGCGCTGGGCTCGACTTCCTTCAAACCGGCAAGAAAATCTTCGCGCGTCACCTGCAGCGCTCCCAGTTCAGCCGACGCGACGCCATCAGTCTGGAGAGGGAAGGCCGACAGGAAACCGCGCAAGGCAATCATGCCGACTTCCTGTCCCAGCGCTTCGAGATCCGCGCCAACGAAGCCGTGGGAATGTTCGGCTATCTCCTGGAGATCGACGTCAACCGCGAGCGGCATAGCGCGGGTGTGGATCCTCAAAATCTGCAGCCGCGCCTGAGTATTCGGAACCCCGATTTCGATTTCGCGATCGAAGCGACCGGGCCGCCGCAGCGCCGGATCAAGGACTTCCGGGATGTTAGTCGCGCCGATGACGATGACCTGGCCGCGCGCGACAAAGCCATCCATTAAGCTGAGAAGCTGCGCGACGACACGCTTTTCCACCTCGCCGGCCACTTCGGTGCGTTTCGGAGCCACGGCATCGATTTCGTCGATGAACAGAATTGCCGGCGCGTGCCGCGCCGCTTCCTCGAACACCTCGCGCAGCTTGGCCTCGCTCTCGCCGTAGAACTTCCGCATGATCTCAGGACCGTTGAGGTGAATGAAGTGCACGCGGCTCTCGGCTGCGACGGCGCGCGCCAGCAGGGTCTTGCCCGTCCCCGGCGGCCCGTACAGCAGCACGCCCTTGGGTGCGAGGATCCCTAAGCGCTCGAAGATGCGCGAGTACTTCAGCGGCAGCTCGATCATCTCGCGTACCCGCGCCACCTCACGCTCCAAGCCGCCGATATCTTCGTAGGACACCGCCGGAGCCCGCGCTACCGTCTGATCGCCTTCCACCACCCGGATGTCGGTGCGCTTTCCAATCACGACCGGTCCCGAGGGAATCGTTCGCACAACCTGGAAGTTCACCGCCTTGGCAAATGTCGGTACCCGCACCACGCAGCCCGCTATAACTGGAACGCCCACCAGATCCTCGAGCATTCGGTCGGGTGCGATGGTCGCAGGCGCGGCCCCTACCCACAACGGCGAGAGTCGAACGGCCACGGCTTGTTCGCTCTCCACGCGCGCGACAGTAACTTGCTCTTGCAATCCTGCGCTGCAATTACTGCGGCAGGTGCCGTCGATCTGGATCATGCCTTCGTGTCCGTCGTCGGAAAGCTCGGCACGCGCAACCCCGGCTGTGCCGCCGGTGATCTTCAGCACGTCGCCGGCCCGAGCACCCGCGCGCAGCAGATCGGCTGGCGCCAGTCGCGCAACGGCGTGGCCAATGTCTTCGACGCGCGCTTCTGCAACACGCAGTTTCAGTGTTGCCGCGGGAATCGGTGGGGTAACTTCCTTGTTCACGTGACCCGCATCGCTACACGCGATGGCCACACCGGCCACGTCATTTGCCAGGTCAGTCAATTCTGATGATCCCCAGATTCGCAGGCCCGATGGCCTGCCTCTTACGCTAGCGGATGTACCGCCAGATCCAGCGTGACGCGATCGCAATCCCACAAGATTGCGATCGCGAAAAGCCCGGCTACAGAGGAGACCTCCGTTGCTGAGACCTCGTCTGTTCAAAACTCATCGAGCACGATTTCTTCGACGTCTTCAATGTGCCGCCGCATCGCGGCTCCCGCGGATTCGCCATCCTTGCGCTTAATCGCAGCCAGAATCCGCCGGTGGCCGATCAACGATTTCTTGGGACGTCCTTCCACCTGCAAGGAGCGTTCCCGCGTATCGCGCAGCAGGTCCATCAGGATGTCGAGCACCTTCAGCACCACGCTATTGCCGGAAGCCAAAGCGACGCTGTAATGGAACTCCGCATCCTCGGCAATGGTTGTTTCTCCTCGAGACAGCTTTCCTTCTTGCCGTTGCAGGATATCTTCCATCTCCGAGATTTCGTCCGGAGAAGCATGCGTAGCGGCGCGCGCCGCCAGCGGCGGTTCCAGCATCTTGCGAAAATCCAGAAGTTCACTCACCAGTTCCCGCCGGCGCTTCAGCGCGTCGGCAAAGGGATTGATCAATGATTCGGATGATGTTTCGCGAACGATCGTCCCAGCGCCTTGACGCGGTTCAACCAGGCCCATCAATTCCAGGCCCCGAATCGCGTCTCGAATGGAACTGCGGCTTACTTGAAGCATCTCGGCAAGTTCGCGCTCCGAAGGAAGTTTGTCCCCAGGCTTCAATTTCTTCAGGATCAAACGTTCAATCTGCCTGGCGACTTCTTCGTAGACTTTGTTCTTTCGAACCGCCTCGAAGTCGGATTTGACCGCAGTTGCCAACTTGCTCTCCAAGTGGTCTGATAAGTGGACCAGCGAACCAGAGGAGTATACCCCCCTTGTCAAGTCCCTAGCAAATATTTTTATTTTTGTGCGGCAAAAGAAAAACTTTCCGGATGACGCTCTTCCGCTTGGTCCGCATCATTGTGGACGCTGCCGTGCTGCACATTCTGCCAATAACCTGGCGCAGTTGTAAACCGTCCGGGTGCAGGTCATGGGCAGCCCCACGCGCTCCCCTAATTCCACGACGGCACCCACCAGGGCTTCCAATTCCATTGGCCGCCCAGCCTCTAGATCCTGCAACATTGAGGTCTTGTGCTCTCCAACTTTTTCCGCGCCCGCGATTCTTTGGTCGATGGAAATAGGTAACTCCATGCCTAATTTGGTGGAAACCTGCTCAACTTCTTGCATGATACTTCGAATCACCAGGGCAGTCCCAGGATCGCGTGCTATCTGCGCCAGCGTGGCGCGCGTCAGTGCGCTGACGGGATTGAAAGAAGCGTTCCCCAGAACCTTTACCCAAATCTCGTGGCGGATGCGAGTGGTCACCGGACAACGGAAACCGGAGGCGATCAGCGCTTCCGCAATGGCACGGATGCGATCCGATCGTGTGCCGCCGGGTTCGCCGAGAGTGATTCGATTGCCCTCGGTATGTTGGATCACACCAGGTTCTGCAATCTCCGTAGCGAAGTAAATGATGGAACCGACAACGCGACGTGCTTCGATGGCCGAGGAAATCACACCGCCGGGATCGACGCGCTCCAGCCGCAAACCTTCCCAATCCCCACCGAAACCCTGGAAGTACCACCACGGAATTCCGTTCTGGGTGCTGACCACCGTGGTCTCCGGACCCAACACTGGCCACAGCTGAGGCGCAAGTTGCGGCAGGGCGTGCGCCTTCACACCAAGAAAGACGACGTCGACCGGGCCAACTTCTGCAAGAGAACTGGCGATTGTGGGCCGTGCTATGAAATCTCCGTCGCCACTTCTCACCTGTACGCCGTGCTCCTGCATGGCGCGAAGATGCGGTCCGCGCGCGAACAGCGTCACATCCAGCCCGGCGTGCGCCATGCGCGCACCAATGTAGGCTCCGATTGCGCCCGCCCCGGCGATCAGGAATCTCATTGTTGGTCGTCCGTCAGCGCGGTCGCGACGGCGCGGCGGCGAATTTTTCCGGTCGCGGTGGTGGGGATGCTGTCCACGAGGTAGATTTTCTTAGGGCATTTATACTCTGCCAGGAACTCGCGGCAGTGCTTGATAAGTTCTGCCTCAGTGGCTCCGTGGCGCTCATGCAAAACCACGGCGGCAGCCACTTCTTCGCCCAGTGTGGGATGTACGCTTCCGAACGTCACCGCCGCCGCAACGGCAGCATGCCTCAGCAAGACCTCATCCACTTCGTGCGGCGCTATGTTTTCCCCTCCACGAATGATGATGTCTTTGATGCGGCCGGTCAAATGCAAATAGCAGTCCGAGTCCAGGAAGCCTTGGTCGCCGGTGCGGAACCATCCATTCACAAAAGCTCGAGCGTTGGCTTCGGGATTGTTTTCGTATCCCCGAAATACATTCGCCCCTTGAATTGCGATCTCGCCCCGCTGGTTGGTGCCGAGATGATTGCCTTCCGCATCCATAATGCTGATGCGCAGGCCGATTCCCACTCCAACGGAACCCGGCTTCCGGTGTCGCGGGGGCAGAGGATTCGAGGTCATCTGGTGAGCCGCTTCGGTCATACCGTAGGCTTCCACGAAGGGTACGCCAAAGACATCCTCGATCTTGCGAATAAGTTCCGGCGACAAAGGCGCGCTGCAGGAACGGAGGAAGCGCAGCGTCGCAGCCTCCTCGGGTTTGTGCCGGCTGCGGGCCATCAGAAGCTGGTGCATCGTCGGCACTCCCGAATACCAGGTCACGCGATTTTCGCGCACCGTTCGCCAGAAAGAAAGCGCATTGAATTTTGTGGGAACAACCACAGTGCCACCGGAAAGCAGAGTTGCCATGGTTGAGCCAATCAACCCATGAATGTGGAACAGCGGCATGATACAAAGCGAAACATCTTCTCCGGTTAGCGCGTAAGTGTTTGCGATGTTTGCCGAGGAGACCGCCAGGTTGAAATGCCGCAAGGGCACGCGCTTCGGACGACCGGTGCTGCCGCTGGTGTGCAGGACCAGTGCGATGTCGTCGGCGGTGGGTTCGATTGCGGTAACACCGGTTGGCGCATCGATCAAGCGAACCTCGCCCTTCTCGCTCATTTCCACCGATAGCACTGGGATCTTCCGGTCCTTCGCCGCGGTGCGCACGAACTCGGCACCCACCGGAGGGCAAAGCAAGATCCGTGCATTGGTGTCCCCTAGAAAGAAATGAAACTCCTCATAGGGGTACGCGGGATTTAATGGGGCTGCAGTGCCCGCGATCGAAGCTGCCAGAAAACTGACAATCGCCGGCAATCCGTTCGGCAATGCGATCGCCACAGCATCACCACGACGTATGCCGGCGGAAGCCAAAGCGTTTGCCATGGCCAGTACCTGCTGCCGGAGCGAATCGTACGTGACACGGATTCCAAGCTCGGGAACGACGATCGCCGTGTGACTATCGGCGAACTGCAGAACATCGAGAAGCGTTTCTACCGACTTTAGTCTCATTCGTTTCGCCTATTGCGAGGAGCGTTGCATGATTCGGCGATCTTATCCGTTGTCCATCAGACGAAGGAAAAATGGCAGAACTCTTCCGCCTTTCGTCACCCACTTAGGAAAAGTGGTTCTGAGTCTAGATCGAATAGCCCTCTTCACTCAGGGCCTTCTTGAACTCCTTCAGAAAAAACTGCACGTTGTCTTCGGTGGCCAAGGGGCCCATGACGCCGATGCGGAAAACCTTGCCCGCCAAGGGTCCGAAACCGCCGGCGATTTCAATACCCGGGCCGTCTAAAAGGCGTCTGCGCACCTTGGCCTCGTCCACACCTTCGGGCACGCACACGGTGTTCAGGGTTGCGATTCTATGCGCTTCGGGAACGTGCATGCGAAGACCGAGCGCTTCAATGCCTTTCACAAACGCTCGATTGCTACGGCGATGCCGCTCCCAGCGGTTCTCAATTCCTTCCTCGGTGATCACCATGAGCGCTTCGCGCAGGGCATAAAACATGGAAATCGGCGCCGTGTGGTGGTAGCGGTGAGAGACCGTCGAGTAATCGTGAATCAGCTTGAGATCGAGATACCAACTGCGTGACGGAGTCGTGCGAGCGCCCAGGAAGTCCATCGCCCGCTGCGACATCGCCATCGGAGACAACCCGGGAGGACAGCTCAATCCTTTTTGCGTGCAACTGTAGGCGATATCGATGCCAGTTTTGTCGAACTCTACCGGCACTCCGCCGAGAGAGGTGACGCAGTCCGCGATTACGAGAGCGCCAGCATCGTGAGCGGCGGCACAGATCGCGCTTCCCGATTGCAATGCGCCCGTCGAGGTTTCGGCATGAACATAGGCCACAACCTTGGGTTTCTCGCGGGCTATGAACGCTCTGGCTTCCTCGTCCGTGTAGGTCTCGCCCCATGCCTTCTCAAAGCGCACGACGCTCGCGCCCTGACGCTTCGCCATCTCGGTAAGGCGGTCGGAGAAATATCCGTTTGCGAATACGGCAAGCTTGGTTCCGGGCTCCACAAAATTAACCACTGCGGCTTCCATGCCCGCGCTGCCGGTGCCGGAAATGACTAGCGTGGCTCCGTCGTTCGTTCCAAACGCTGTCTTCAGTAACTGCTGAACGTCTGCCATGACCTGGATGAAGTACGGGTCGAGGTGTCCTACGATCGGCTTCGACAGCGCCTCATAGACGCGCGGATGAACCATGCTGGGTCCAGGCCCGAACAGATAGCGGCGAGGCGGTTGCAGGGCGGGGAACTGAAGTGCGGTTGGCTGTTCGATAGCGCTCATAAGTCCTCTTTCCCGGTTAAAGCATGTAGTCGTTAAGATATTACGGTACCGAGTGGACAATTTCAGAATTCCACCCGAACCGTAATGGCTGGCCTAAATCGGCGAATGGTGTCCCTGCACAATCATTTCCTCGGCGATGCGGCGGGCTTCGGGGAGTGTCTCTGCCGCCTTGCGATCAATTTCTGCCGGCAGGTTCTGCTGAATCTTTGCCAGTTCCTCGTTGAACAATCGCGTGATCAAGGCGGAACTATGTTCAATGGGCTTGCCGTCATCTCCCGGCACTTTCACTTTGTGCCGCACGCGCTGCGCGATCATCAGGCGATAGATACGGTCGGTGGCCAGGTCTTCCATGTAACCATCGAGCAGGCTCGCGCCTCTTCCGTTCAGCACTCCGTTGCGATAACGAATCACGGTGCGCACGGCGGCTCGCGTGCCCGCGAGAGTTGTGGCCCCAACGCCCTTCGGGATTGGCCTTAGGTCAGGATGCGAGTTCGGCAGCTTGGGTCGTTGTGCAATCTGATTGGGATAGGGGAACTGGGCGACTGCGATTTCGTTCTGATCGGGATGACCCGTCCAGGCGCCATCCATCAGGCAATCAGCTTCGTTCTTCTTGTCCTGCTTGAGCACCTTCAGAGCGCGCTCGTTCAACTCCGCGTCGGTGCGGCTGGGATACAGCGCGGTCATTCCGCCGATGGCGTGCGCTCCGTGCTTGTGGCAAATCTCTGGCATCAGCGTGCGGAAATTTTGGAAAAACGCCACATCGTGCGGGATGGTGTTGCGATCCGGCAAAATCCAGTTGGGATCCTCGATCATGAAATCAATCAGCGAGGCCATGTAATCCCAGCGGCCGAGGTTCAGTCCAAGGCAGTGGTCGCGAAGATTGAAAAGAAATTCCTCCATCTGATACGCCAGTGGATGCGCCTCCACCAGCGCCATGCACTTGATGTAGTCCTGCGGCAGGCCCTTGTGTTTGGCGAAAGCTTGAAAGAGATCGCGCCACCACAAGGCCTCGTCGGCCGACTCGCTCTTAGGGATATACACGGAGAAGTTGTGTGGCAACCACGCGGGATCGATTTGATACCAGATCAGGGCCAGATCGAACAGTGAAGCGGAAATGATCTCGTTCTTAATAACGCCGCCCTGGCTGATGTGCAAACCGCGAGGCCGCACCCAGGTAACGGTTTTCGAGCGCTGCACCGTGACTTTCTTCTGCCGCTTCTTGTCGTCGTAGCTAAGTTCATATTTGTATGCGGCGAGGGTGTTCTCAATCGCCAGCATGACGTGCTCCCAGAGGTTCGCCGTGGAGTCTTCCAGGTCGATCATCACGGCCGGAGATCCCGAGTTCAATAGCTTTACGGTCAGTTCGCCATCATCGGCGGGGCCGGTCATCTGGTTGCGCTGGTCAGCGCACCAGTCCGGTAATTCGATTCGCCAGTCTGTGGTGGTGGCTTCCGAAGCTGGCAGATAATCAGGCGCACGGCCGCGATGCGAGGCCTGCAACACTTCGGTGCGCCGCGTGATGAGCTTCTGCTGCCACGGTGTGAATTGCTTGTGGAGCGGCAACAGAAACTCCAGAAATCCCTTTGGGAGAGCGGTCTCGGGATTCAGATCTGCGGGCGCGTAGTTCATGCCCTGCGGGTTCATGGCTTTAATATCCACCGCCGCTGGATTGTGAATTCGAGCATGCGCCCGAATATCCGGACGCAATTATAGCTCCTACGGGCACGCAAGGCTGCACTGGGAGCGCAAAAATCACAAAGCTCTGTGACGTCTGTCGCTTTGAGTGCTAACGCACTGTGATAAAGAAGTACGCGCTCATCGCCAGGCCCACGCCGATCACCACGCCCCGCACTTTGCGGGGGTCGGCCTTCTGCGCGTAATGCGCACCGAACCAGCCCCCGGCAAGAGAACCGGCGATCATCACCGCACACTGTGGCCACAACACGGCTCCGGCCACGATAAAAGTGACCACCGCAGCCGCGTTAATGGCGACGGCCAGCAGCGTCCGGATCGCGCCCATGGCATGAATGTCACGCATCCCCAGCATGGCGAGCATTCCCAGCGTCACGAACCCGATTCCTGCGCCGAAGTATCCGCCATAGACCGCAACCAGGAATTCCGCGATCGAACTCACCACGATCGCCCGCCACGAGGTGTGCCGCAGATCATCCCTGATCACATTCTTGCCGGCGATGGCGCGGATCGAATTGCCGAAGGCGAACAGCAAAGTGCCGCCGAGCAGCAGCCAGGGGACGAGGCGCAGAAAAGCATGCTGCGGGGTCCTGAGCAGCAGCACCGCTCCCGCCCAGCCCCCGGCAACGCTGGTCACCAGTAATGGGACCAATACACGCGATGGTGCGTTCAACCGTTTCAAATAAGCGACGGTGCTGGCCGCTAATCCTGGCCACAATGCGACGGTATTGGTCGCATTGGCCGCCACTGCCGGAATTCGCATGAATAAAAGCGCCGGAAAGGAAATGAAACTGCCGCCGCCGGCCAACGCGTTCAACGCGCCAGCGATCCCGGCTGCGAACAACAGAAAAATGGCTTGACCGACGTGAAACCCCATACGCACCAGAAGAACTGGACCTAGAAGACCCGCTCGCCGGTACAGCGATGCAAACCCGGCCACAATCTATCAGGAATCTATCAGGGAAGTCTCCGCGATGCCGCCGCGATCACTCCCGCAGGAGTCATTGGCACCTCTGTCTCCGGCGCGGGTTTGGGCGAAATTTCTTGACAGTTTCCATTTCGATGTGGTAAATCCACTGGTCCGCTTTTCATACCGGACAAGACCTCATTCGCAGCACTGGAGATCTTTCGGTTCGTCGCCCGAACGGATAAACGGCACGGCCTGTTTGTCCGCATGCCTTGAGGGCAGGCCCGCTTTGTAAATCATTCCGGGAGAAGAAACACATGCGCTCGCTCACAGCGTTTTTCGTGCTTCTGGTCAGTTTCGTGGCGCCAGGTTCGCTTGCTCACGCTCAAGGCACCGAACCCGCAGGCAAGATCGGCGGTTCAGCCGCCCAAAGCGCCACCAAGGAAGAGGTCAACCAGTTGCGCAGTGAAGTCGCCGCGCAGCGCCAGACCATCGAGGAACTGAAGGCTTTGGTCGAGAAGCTTGCAGGGGAAAAGATCAAGTCACCTGACACCGGCTCGGCGCAGATTCGCCCCGTGGCGGCCACCCCTTCGTCAGACGCCAACTCGCAGCCGATCGACGCTCCGGGCAGCGCCGTTCATTTGATGAACGCGGTCCTCACTGAGGCCGATCCGGTGCCGGTGGCTGCGGTCGTAGATCAGGCTGCACCCGCCGCGGCTCCGAAAAAAGACGCTCCCCTGACGGCGGGATGGAACGGGGAACACTTTTTCATCAAGAGCCCGGACGGACAGTTCAGCATCAGCCCCTACGGCTACGTAAACACCGACTACCGCGCCTATAAAGGCGACGGAGCGCCCTCCGACACGTTTTTCCTGCGGCAGGCTCGCTTCGGATTTCAAGGGAGTTATGGTTCTCACTTCGATTTCGCGCTGCTCAGCGACGCCGCCGCGACTACCGGTTCGGTGGTGCGCGATGTTTACCTCAACATAAGAATCAGGCCTGAGTTCCAATTCCAGGCTGGCCAGTTCAAGGCTCCGTTTGCCCAGGAAACCGGAATCGGCGATACCAGTCTGGATTTCGTCGAGCGCGGATTTCAGTCCATGCTGTATCCGTCGGCAGCTTCCGCCTACCGCAGCCCCGGCGCCGCCATTCACGGCGATATTGACGGCGGCGTCATGCAGTACTGGGTGGGAGCCTTTAACGGCAAAGGATACGCGCTGGCCAACACTACCAATCAACCTGAGGTCGTTGGCCGCCTTCGCTTCTACCCCTGGCGCAAAACCAAGAGTGACTGGTTGAAGCAGCTCGCTTTTGGTGGATCCGTTGATGTGGCACGCTCTCGCGGACTGTCAGGCGATCAAAGCTTCAATGGCACGCTACCGGATAACGCCTACAATTTCTTCCCGCAGTTCGCCATCAACGGACCCATCCAACGCTATAACGGTGAGTTTACATACCTCAAGTCGCGCTTCTCGCTGCGCGGTGAATTTGATCAACTCAACATGTCGCGTAACAATGTCGGCTCCGAGCAGGCGGGAGGACTGGGCTTTATCAGTCTTCCATCGATTATCGCCAAGGCTTGGGACATCAGCACAACTTATCTGCTCACAGGGGAAAAGCGGCCGGAGAACGGTACGCCTCGCGTGAATCATCCCATGTTTGGCCCCGATACACCGGGCGGCAAAGGCCGCGGCTTAGGTGCCTGGGAACTGGCTTTCCGCTACACCGGCATCCAAGCCAACGAGCCGGGCGCGAATTTCGAGAATTATTACACGCCAGGCTTTGTAACTACATTTAACCAACACACCGATGAGTTCACCTTCGGGCTCAACTGGTACCCCAATTACTGGGTCAAATACGTTCTCAATGTGGGCATTGATCAGTTGAAGGAGCCAAGCGTAATCGGCCAGGTGCCGCAGAACTTCTTTGTGGTCATGCAGCGTTTGCAGTTCAGGTTCTAAAAGTGCGGTCCGCTCAGGTATCTGGTTGGCGGATGGAGCAGTCAACAAGTTGGTAGACGCCGGGGCTGGTCACAGGCTGGTCCTGAAGGGAAATCGCAGGAGGGAATTCGAAATGAGACCGAGGATTCTTCTTACTATTCTTCTCACCGGGTTATTTGTGATCCTGAGCGGCTGCGGCACAGCCTCGAACTGTCCGGTTTGCGGCACCACCACCGGAGGCAGCTACGCCGTCATTGACGTCATCCCTGTGCCGGAGCACAACAATACCGGCGAGCCAGGCGGTCCCTTCAACTCTTTCGATATTAGTTGGATATCGCCGCCTCCCTCCGGCGGAGCCTCGGGCACGGACAATCTCGACTACGTTTCCGATCGCATCGGCATTGCTGTGCAAGTGATCGACACAAACACCAACCTCGCCGTGTATTCCATCGCCGGCCAGAACGGTATCTCCGGAGCCGGCAACAACGCAAGTTCGTGTAGCAACCCCGCCGGACTGGTCAATCCAAATGTACCCATTCCCCCAATCGTTTCTGTGTTGGGGAACTGGACCAGATTCGGCTGCCGGACCTATTCGTTCCACATTCCGGGCTTCGGCGCCAGCGGCAACTTCGGGGGATTTACGGGAGCGCAATGCTGCGCAGCCCGCGCCAATGGCATCAACCCATTGTCAGGTCCGGATGGAGTAGTCGTCACTCCTGACGGCAATACGCTTTTCGTGGGCAACGGCAGCAGTTCTGTCGTGGTTTTCGACCTGGCTTCAATGAATCTGGCCACGGGTACGCAACCGAACGTGATCGCCGACATTCCGACGGGGCTATCGCCTGACTACGACGGGGAGCTGGGCAATTCCGCTCCTTGGCCCGGGGCTGCCGCGGGCACTCTCGGCAACACGACCGGTATTGCAGGCTGCGCCGAGTCCGCGAACGGACGCGCTTTTTCTGATCCGAGCTGCGGCGACCTCCGTGGCGACGAAATATCCTATGACCCGAAGGACCAGATTCTGGCAATCATCGATGGTGACCCAGGATTGCCTTTTATCACGTTCATCGATGTTTCGGGTTTGGTCGTTCGTCCCATTACCTCAAATTGCCTGCCGGTCGATATGAGCGGAACTCTCGGTCCGGTAGCCTACGGTCCTCCGCTGGGCAACCCTTTGGGCCCCATCAATCCTTCGACGTGCATACTGGGCCAGATCTACTACGACGGCGCGGGTCCCGTAGACAACACAGTAGTGGTGGACCAGAACAACGGGTTCGCCTGTCCCGATCAGTCCAACCCTCAGGTGAACACCGGCGTCTCAGGAGCGCCTCCCTACATTACTGGTACCGCCTCCATTCCTTGCCATCACGGCCCGATCCTCGATTTTGCGACCGGGATCTATGATCCCACGTGCAACCCGGCGGGTCCCCCGCCCCAGCCCTGCATCGGCGCGATTTCTCCGGCTGGCTTAGGCGCACATGCCTGGGATCCCGGCTCGGGCTATTTCTTGCTCACGAATTCCAACTCGGTTGCGCCAGCGACCAACATCGGTAACGTCGATGTGATCAACCCTAAGAGCTCAGTCGGTCCAATTGTCGTCGGTAGTATGGTCATGCCCAACTGCATGCCCACCAGCATCGTGCAGGGGCCGGGAGAAAACTTCCTTGTCGGCTGTGCCGACCACGACGGCGAAGCCTTTCCCGCCAACGAATACATAATCGATCTCTCGGGGGGCTTCAATGCGAGCTCGGGCGGCTTCAACGTAAACTGCGCTTCAACACCGCTGGTTAACTGTGTCAGCATCACCAACACCGGCGGTGTGGACGAGGTCTGGTATAACCCGGGCGACAACAAATACTATCTGGCGGCGCGCGACATGCTCCCCGGTCCGGCCATGGGCGTCATCGATGCCGCAACGAATCTCTGGCTGGCTAACCTCCCGGTCAACACCAATGCGCATAGCATCGCAGTCGATCCCAAAACTAACCATGTGTTTATGCCACAGCAGGCCGGCGCTATCTGCGGGACATCGGCCGGGGCCGGTTGTATCGATGTCATCACGCAACAGTGAGGCGGATCTTCGCCCGGTGATATAGTTTCTCTGGACGCGAAGCAAGCTGCGCTTCGCGTCCAGGTCCAGAGTTTGGGAAGTGATTTATGAAGAATTGTCTCAGAAGACCCGTGCGGATTCAGGCCTTGGCATTCTCGCTTCTACTGTTGCCTCCCATGCTGGCAAGTGCCGTTGACCAGCCGACACCAAAACCCACGGATGTCCCTGCCACGGTAATCGCCCACCTGCCTTTGCCACAGGCGACCGGGAGTCAAATGTTGTTGCAGAGGGACGAGGGCAAGCAATACCTGTACGTTCAGCAGGCCGCGAAGCAGGGCTTCATGGTAGTGGACGTATCCAAGCCGGAAAAGCCCAGCCTCTTGAAACGGACAGCGGAATCGAACCAGTCAACCTCGGGAAACCTGCAGATGGTTAGCCCCGATGTAGCCATCGCGGAAGCTCCGGAAAGAACGCCGACGACCCTGACCAGCAGCAACCATCCCACCGAAACCGTGCGCGTGCTTGACTTGAGCGACCCACGCAATCCAAAGACGCTGGAGACATTCAACAAAGTCACCGGTCTCCTTCCGGATGCTCACCACGGCTTGATCTATCTCACCAACAACGACGGCCTATGGATTCTCCGCTACAATCGTCCCGCTCCGCTCGAGCCGGAGAAGAAGAAGCCCCTCTGCGACTCCAATGCGGAAATCATGGCCATGCCGCCTGATTGCGACTAGGGCTCTTACATGAGTCACCCGAAAACTGACGATTCAGCCAGTTAGTGCGCCGTACATTCCTTCGCGATGGTTGTGATCGATGTGATGGTCAACGTCACCGGTGAGGGAGAGCCGCTCCTGGCCGAAGTGTCCGAACTTGTGCTCATCGAGGGCGACTCTTTCCCGGTTACTTCCACCTGTTGTCCCAGGTACCGGCGGAGCTTCGTTTTGCCTGTAGCTTGAAGTTCATAAGTCATGCCGGGATCTTGCTTGATCAGCACGTAGTCGCCGCTCGATCTGCTAACGCAGCCCTGTACGGTTACCTGTCCCTTAGAGTCTTTCGAGTCAGGATGGCTGTTGCCAGACACAGTGTCCTGCGCCAGTAGAAAGCTGCCCGAAAGCAGCAATGTCGCGATCCAAAGTTTTCTCATGAGATCCCCTCTAGCTGGATGGGATGGCAACATTATTGTTGTGGTTGCAATAAATTTCCAAGAGGCTATTTGACGTGCGTTTCCTGATAGTGCAGTTCCTTCCATTGCCCGCCGCGCTTCACCCACAGTTCCGTGATGTAAACCCGTGAGTACCTTACCACCGACTTGGGCGGGAATTGCATGGTGCTCTCATAGATCACGAAGGCGGCGTCCGGCCCCAGCGGAATCAGCTTGTACCCCCACAGCGTGTAGTTGAAGACATTCGTGTCTGCCAGTTCGCTTAGAGCCTGACCCTTCGTCCGCTCGCCTCCTCCATCGACTTCGACGCCCTGATAGTCATCCGCCAGCAATTCGCCGTACGCTTTCTTGTCCTTGTTCTTCAGTGCTTCCCATTCAACTTTGATCTTCGACTCGAACATGTCCTTTAGCTTCGAATCGGCGGAGACGCCGCCGGCTTGCTGGCCTTCGCCAGCCTTGGCCGGCATTGTGGGTTGCTGTGCCAGAGCAAGAGCCGTCAGCCCCGCGAGGCAAGCGAATACGAAGCAATTTCGCATAAGTCCTCCGAATCAAAATGCAGTGAATTCTAGCAGGTGCGCGCAGGCTTCGTGCGGCGAGACCTATCGTAAGCTGCTGACTTTCTTTCGCACTGCCGCGAGCAGCGGCGGAGGCAGTTCGGAGTAGCCTTCCTGAGCCGCATATTGCTGGCCGTCCGTGTATATCCAATTCAACAGATCGTCTAAAGCGGCTCTACGAGCGGAGTCCGACGATGCAGTTCGAAGATAAATCCAGCTGAAACTGGTAATGGGAAACGAATCAGCCCCTGGTGCATTGGAGAGGGCCGCCGAAAAGCTATTCCAATGGGGGGCTTCTTCCGCCTTGCACGCCGCTGTCATGCTTTCAGCGGAGGCCTTAACAAACTTGCCCTCGGAATTCAGCACCTCAGCTTGGGGAATACTGTTCTTCACTGCATACTGATATTCCACATAGCCAATGGAGCCGGGACTGCTTTTCACCTTGTCCGCCATGTCGGAACTGCGTTCCGCCGCCGTCCCAACCGGCCATTTCGGGGAAGCGGAGACGCCGACCTGGCCGCGAAACCTGGAACTCACCTTGGAGAGAAAGTCAGTGAAGACGTAGTTGGAGCCTTTCCCCGCGGGGCGGTTGATCACCTGGATCGGAAGGCTTGGCAAAGTGATTTCGGGATTGAGCTTTGCGATCTGTGGCGCATTCCACATCTTCACATCGCCAAGGAAGATTCCGGCCAATACTTCCCCCGAAAGCCGAAGCTCCTGGTGGACACCGGGAAGGTTGTAGATGGGAACAATCCCGATGAGCACTACGGGCAATTCGATCAAGCTGCCCTCTTTCCGTTCCTTCTCGGTAAGCTGAGCTTCCCCCGCGGCAAAATCGCCTGCGCTATGAGATATCTGTTTGATCCCTTCGCTGGTGCCGACCGTCAGGTATCGCACCTGAACGCGGGGGTCGCGCTTGCCATACTCCTGCGCCCATCGGTTGTACAGCGGCGCCGGGACACTCGATCCCGTTCCCACCAGGACAACCGCGCTTTGAGCCAGAACTCGCACGTTGCTCACGCCCAGAACAAGGGCGAAACACAAATGGATTTGCCAGAGCAAATTGTTGGCTAGCCGCGGTGCAATGGTTGGTGCCGAAAGCCGTGCCGGTACCTTCATCGCGCTCCTCCAGATTAGGGCCAGACTATCGCCAACGCTATCCTTCTTGCCATCGAGGTTCTGAACCTGGCTGAGGATTGCAGGTTGTCACCGCTAAATTACCACCATTTGGAAGTCAACCCAACTGTCGGCTATCCGGCGGCTGTTGTCAGATCAGGAACGGCATTGTCCATGCCGTTGACGAACCGCTGGTGTTAAGATGTCGCACAATTATGTCGAGCAATGAAGTTGAAACCTTAGCGCGGGAACTGCGATCCGCGTGTGAGGCGGGCGCGATGATTTCTATTCCGCCCTCGAGCCGCCCCGGTTTCGACCTCAACACGGCTTACGAGGTTGAAGCTACACTGAAGCAGTTCCGCGAAGCGGCTGGACACAGCGCCGTCGGCCGCAAGGTGGGTTATGCCAATAAGGCCATGTGGCGTGTGCTCAAGCTCGAAACCCTGGTTTGGGCCCACATGTACGACGACACCGTGCACTACAGCGAAAGCAACTCCGCCGCGCTGACGCTCGCACATCCCCGTTCGCTCAAGATCGAACCCGAGATTGTTTTCGGCATGAAGGAGCCAATCGTGAGGGAAAGCCCTGATGCCGCTGCTGCGCTCGCATCCACGGATTGGCTGGCGCTGGGATTCGAAATCATTGATTGTCCCTTTCCGGATTGGAAGTTTCAGCCCAGTGACTTCGTCGCGTCTTTTGGACTTCATGCTGCGCTCGTAATCGGCGAAAAAGTGCAAGTGCAGCCGGACCTCATCTCTGCTCTTGTTGACGAGCTGTCGCGATTCAAGGTCCGCATCTCGAAGAACGGAGATTTTGTAGAGGAAGGGTCTGGCAGGAACTGCTTGCGGAGTCCCGCCTTATGCTTGGCGGAACTCAGCTCAGCTATCGTACGGCGCCTCCCAACCGAGCCACTGAGCGCCGGGGAAATCGTCAGCTCCGGAACACTCACGGCCGGGCATGCGGCCGGCAAAGGCGATCTCTGGACGGCTGAGATAGAAGGATTATCTCTGCCACCGCTGACTCTGCACTTAACCTGAATCGATCGGAAAATCAGAATCCGCTTCAAAGAATCCGAATGCAACTCAGCGCTTCTCGGCTCCTCCACAAACCGCCGCGTCAGGCCGGTAGCCGGGAGATAAGTCCTCGGCTTTCCAATTGAAAACAGGCTCCAGCCCTTCCGACTTTAGCTTGCTGGAGTAAATCGGCGCATCATACGAACCGGATGTGAACTGGCATCCGCCCCGCTGCAGAGAATAACCGCCCGGCGCCGTCGAACAATTGAGGGTGAAGAGACAACCCCCTCCTCTGGCCAGCTCAACGCATACATCCCAATTTTCTCGCGTGCTCACGAACGGCGCGGTCGTCGGCGAAAACAGGTTATGAAGCGCAACGGTCGCCAGAAATTCCTGACGGGTGAGAGCGTAGGGCGAGCCTTGAAGCACCGCTCCTGGAGCCGGATTCAGACGGGGTGTACCGAGAATGGTGGCCCCAGCTCCGTAGTGCTGCTTCAGGTATTCCTCATGCAGCATCAGCATCGCCCAGTCTCGTCTCCAGTCCGCCAGGCCGGAAAGCACTCCGACGCCGACGTGCTCAATCCCGGCCGCGAGCATGCGTTCATAGGTTTCCAGGCGGTATTCAAAGTTCGTCTTCTTGGTTCTGCCCGGATGCAACTCGCCGTATCGGGCCTTGTCGTAGGTTTCCTGCCACAGCACCGACCAGCACAGCCCCGCATCGACCAGCCGACGGTAATCGCTCTCCTCCAACGACTCCGCACTTAATCCAACAAGTCCGCCACCATGACGTTCTAACACTTCGCGCAGCCGTTCAACGTGACGGCACATCGCATCCACGCGCATCCGCGGATCGCTCGCATAAACCAACTCAAGAACCTTGTGCCCCTTCTGTTCGATAAGATAAACCGCCTCTTGTTCGAGTTCGTCATCCGTCAATCGCCTGCGCTCGACCCCAGTCCCTTTGTTTCCTCCTCGAAAGTTGCAGTAGAGACACTGCTCCTCGCAGATGCTCGTCATATAGATGGGGACGATCACAAATGCTCGCTCGGCATAAAGGCTGCCCTTGAGCGCGGCGGAACGGGCGAGGATGGCTCGATCCAGCTCGCCCCCCTGCCCGAATCCTTCGCTCCAAAGCAAAGGTACATAGTCGGATGCCACCGTGGGCCGGAGCGAGTCCAGATCTCCGGGCGGGGTGTGGGATAGCTCTGTAACCTCTTCGCAGGCGAGTTTGTAGCGATCAGAGAACATGGGTTTTTCGGAAGATTGTCCACAGAAACGATACGCGCGATCGATCATAGGCACTGTGATGACGCGCACGAGCGCCTGTGATCACGGTCAGGATCGCCGGAGTCTCGCCGCGGCCCCGACACGCTCTGCCGAGACAAGCGTAGAATCCTTGGCGTTTCAGAAATTCGGTTTCAAAAGTTCAGTCGCGCCACCCGGAGGTCGCTCATGCCAGCACCGCGCTCTCACGGACTCCCCAGCCCCGGTGTCTGCGCCGGGATCGTCATCGCCATGCTGGCGATGATCGTCATTCCTGCGGCCATCACGCTGCACGCCGTTCACTCCCCAGCCACGCTTGTGCCAACCAGCCCCAACCCCACGCCATATGGCTACACCTGGAGCCTTCTGCTATTCATCGTCCCCATCGTGGTCATCGCAGGATGGTTCCTGCCCGGCGAGGGATTGAAGATCCCGCAGCGCGCCTTCCGGTGGACGCTCGTCATTCTCGTCCCTCTGGGCTGCTTGCTCGACTTCGTTTTTGCCCAATGGTTCTTCGACTATCCCAACTCCTGTGCAACCCTGGGCATCTCTGCTCCGGCCCTCGGCAGGCCCGTTCCCGTCGAAGAATACGTTTTCTATCTGACCGGTTTTCTCGTCGTCCTTCTTCTCTACGTATGGCTCGGCGAATTCTGGCTCGCCGCCTACAATGTGCTCGATTACCCGGGCGAGGCCCGCAAGACGCGCCGTCTCTTGCAGTTTCATCCCACGTCGCTGATCATCGCCGTGGTCTTGATCGGCGCCGCGTGGTTCTACAAAAAGCATTTCGCGCTCCCGCAAGACCAGGCAGGTTTTCCCGGCTATTTCACACTTCTCGTCGCGGGAGGCCTGCTCCCGGCCGTGAGTTTCTTTCCCGTGGCACGTCGCTTCATCAACTGGCGTGCCCTCAGCCTCACACTCTTCTTTATGCTGCTGGTCAGCCTGCTCTGGGAAGCGACTCTTGCTATTCCCTACGGTTGGTGGAGCTACCAGCACTGTGAGATGACCGGTCTTTTTGTCGGCGCATGGGCCGGTTTGCCCATCGAGGGAGTGTGTGCTTGGATGGCCGTTACCTACGCCACGGTGATCGTCTTTGAAGTTGTGAAGGTCTGGCTGGCATCGGAACGCTCGGGGCGCGACGCACTGCTGGGTGAGAGAGAAGGCTCGTAATCCCGACCTATAGGGTCCACGTACCAACCCAGTTACTGCCAACCCGTGTTTGCCAAGCACTAGAATCTGACGAAACGGGCCCCGTCCGACCATTCTTGGCGGAGAGTATGCAGTCTGTATTTTTTCCCGCGCGGCAAGCGCGCTCCCACTACCGGCATGAACTGCGCACCCTGACCTACGTCACTCTGGACGAGGCCAACGGTGGCATCGTCCGCAACCTCAACCACGAAGGTGTCGCCGTGCAGGCTGTCGGTCCGCTGCGCCAGCAACAACGCGTCCGCCTGCGCTTTGAATTGAGGTTTCCGCGCCTGCGCGTGGAAACCGACGGGCAGGTCGCTTGGGCCAGTTCCTCGGGACAGTGCGGTATCCGCTTCGTGGATTTGCCCGCACCCACCGGTCATCAGATCGACGAGTGGATTTTCTCCAACCTTCTGGATGCTATCGCCCGCGAGGCTGCCCATCCCCGCCCGATCTTCGGAGCTTCTGTCGTCTCGATTGTTCGTGAAGAAAATGGCGATGACGATGACGCTCAGAACGACGAGCAAAACGACGGGCTCACTTTGTCAGCCCCACCGCGCCGGGCGATCCGCCTGGAGCCACGCCTTGCCGGACGGGGCCAGCCACAGGCATTGCACGAGCATTCCGAAAAGGAGCCGTTAAATGCGGTTGCAAGTCCGGTCCATCATCCGAGTGCGCATGATCCAAGTCACTATCATCCGAGTGCGCATGATCCAAGTCACTATCATCCAAGTCAGCATGATGCAAGCGCGCAGCTTAGCTGGCTATCCCGCCCACTCTCGGGCCGCACTCTCGCCTGGCTGGTCGATAGTCTTGTCGTGATCGCAGCCCTGCTACTGTTCGCTCTAATTTTTCTCTCGATTGCGCACGAACTCCCGCAGTGGCGCCTCGCTCTGGGCGCGGCATCAGCCGCTGCGGTTCTCGTCGCCGCTGCTTACTGGACTTTGTTTACTGTGTTTGGAGGAACGAGCCCGGGCGCTCGTCTGGCCCAGGCGGCATACATTTTGGAAGAGGAACAAGAAGCTGACGGCAGCCGATTCCGCTAAGCGCACGTCCAACTCTAGGGACTGGGCTAATGGCCACGGGCCACTGATCACTGGCCACTGCTGTATCAGTTTGCAAAATACTGCTGTGCCAGCCAAACTCGCAAGGTATGTTGCATCTGGGACGCAATCTTTACAAAGCGAATGCCGACGTTTCCACGTTCGTCAGACCACGCCACTTCCACCTCGGCCTTTACCCCGCATTTCGTTCCCGGCAGCGCGAAAGATGCGTGCACGAGGTCGCTGCCATCGAATCCATCCTCCAGGCGCACCTGCAGACCGCCCTGGCTCAGGTTGATGAGTTGCCCTCCCACCCGCTTCTGATGGCGTCCACTCAGGGTCACGGGCACTTCCAGTCCGGCCCGGTGATAACGCAAGCGTCCGTCAAGAATCATATTGCGCGCGGCGGAGAGCGTGCGCACCGCCTGCTCCACGGAAATCGGCTTGTCAAAAGCGAACATGGCGCCGGTTCCCTCCATATCCGGTCTTCCTTGCGGACCGCCCATGATCACCAGCGGCACCGTGCTCGCGCGCGGCGCTTCGCGTTGCAGCTCGCGAAAGAACTGTCCCGAGCCGTTCAGGTCACAGTCAACAATCAGAGCATCAATCTTGGAGTTCGTGAGCCGCTCTAACGCTCGTTGCGGTTCACTCTCGACGGCCACATCCATGTGCAAGCCGCCAAGAATGCATTCCAGAACACTAACTTCCTGCCAATCACGCGAAACCACCATAGATGAGAGTGTCATACCTTCACTCTACCCACCCCGGTAACTCGGCGTTAGATCACCAACGTAACGCGGGCTCGATGGACGGGCTTCGGCTTTCGGGCTTCCGCTTTCTCCGCCGCGCGGGAACCATTCTCGACTGGAACCTTGGAATGCACTTGATCTAGAACCAGAACTGGCACAGCCTTCGAAGCCCGAAGCCCGAAGCCCGAAGCCCGAAGCCCGAAGCCCGAAGCCCGAAGCCCGAAGCCGCCCTACGCCCGCGCACCCCGATACCACTCAACCGTCCCCCGCAACCCATCTTCAAAATTCACTTTGGGTTTGTAGCCGAGATGTTCTTCCGCCGAGGAAATGTCAGCCAAGGAATGTTTGATGTCGCCGCCGCGTTCCGCCGCATAGAGGGGAGAACCAGAATAAGACGTGAGCCTCTGTAACAGCCGAAATGTCTCGTTCAGCGTGATCCGCCGTCCTGTGGCCACGTTGAATACCTTGCCCGCTACCTGCGCCGCAGGAGCCTTGCAGGCCAGCAGGTTGGCCTCTACCGCGTTGTCGATGAAAGTGAAATCCCGGCTCTGCTCGCCGTCTCCAAAGATAGTGGGTTGCTGCCCGTTCAGCATCTGCGTGATGAACTTCGCCAGCACACCCGAGTAAGGCGACGACGGATCCTGCCGCGGACCAAAAATATTGAAGTAGCGCAGCGCCACCGTCTCCAATCCGTAGCAGCGGTAGAACGAGATCATGTAACGCTCGCTGGCCAGCTTGGCCACGGCGTAGGGCGAAATCGGGTCCGGTGTCATGCCCTCGTGTTTGGGCAGCGTTGGCGTATCGCCATAGGCGGAGGACGATGCCGCGTAGATTACCCGTTTCACCTTCGCATCGCGCGCCGCTACCAGCACGTTCACGGTGCCATCCACATTTGCCCGGTTGCTGCCGATCGGATCCAGAACAGACTTTGGCACCGACGGAATCGCGGCCTGGTGCAAAACGTAGTCCACCCCGGCACACGCCAGCTTCATCGCGTCGAGGTCGAGGATGTCGGCCTCACGAAAATCAATCTGCCCCAAAATCTGCGTAAGGTTTTCCCGCTTGCCCGTTGAAAAGTTGTCCACCCCTCGCACTTGCTCGCCGCGCTGCAACAGCTCTCGCGCCAGAGACGATCCAATAAAGCCGCCAATGCCGGTGATGAGGTAATGCGCCATAGTGCTTTCATCATAGCAATCTGAAGAAGAGTTTGGGCATGCGAGGCAGACGCTGGTAGTGGTGCGGTTTGTCCTTCACATGACTTTGTCATCCTGAGCGTAGCCGTTTTTCAGGCGCAGCGAAGGATCTCCCGCTTAACCGGCCTAATGCGCAAGCCAAACTGCACCACTACCCAGATGCTTGGGAAAAACAGAGGTCACCGAAATCCGAGAACCGGAAACTGAGAACCGGAAACTGAAACCGGTTACTGGCTCTTGCGCAGAATCCGAAGAAACTCTTCCCGGGACAGGATCTGACGATCCTCGAAGAAGTCCGCAATTCCCTGCAGGGCAGCCTGCGGGTTTGTGATCGGAGCGCCCGCGGCGGCTGGTGGAGGCGTGGAATCGCGCGGCGGCACTCCGCCGCCCAGGATCACCGAGGGCCGCGAGAGTGATCGCAGCAGTTCGCGCAACCGCTCCCGATTTTCGTCCGACATGGTGGTGAAGAAGATTCCCATGCCAAGATTAGGGTAGGCCACGCGCACTTCCCCTCTGGTCTCGACCTGGAAACCGTTTACATCGATCTTTAAGGAGAGCATGGAGCCGATGCGGTGAGTGGCTGCCGCCTCCACGTAGCATCCGTGCAGACTGATGTCGGTGAACGTCGCCCACGTTGCCTCGCCGGTGTCAATGTCGCGCAATTGGGCGCTGCCCTGGCAGCGGTATCGAGGGCTTCTGCGCTTTTCCGCGCTCGCTCGGTTTTCCGGAGGCGAGCTGCCGTCGAGAGCGCGTGCGGGCGCCGTGCCCGCAGCCTGGGGCGATCCTGACTGCTTCAAGGCGGAGAGATAGGACGCGCCGTCGCTGGTTTCATCAAACAACATAGCTGTGAACCCGACTCTCAGCCGCGAGCGCGCCAGCGTTCTTCCTATGAGTGCGCTGAGAGTCTCTCTTCTTATTACCAGTCTACGGAGCTTTCGCCGGATACTCGCAGCAGAGGTGGGTTTGACCTACAACGAAGGGCTTCGGTGGGTCCCCGAACGGGAGAAGTTCAGGATTGGGACGCGGCTCCGCCGAACTCGGCTGCGGACTCCCGTATCTTC
>Ga0187890_10000748_pt1 | contig 23581 bp, 24 predicted proteins | sample June2016WEW_21_1_FD_133005 | JGI IMG/M metagenome (GOLD analysis project Ga0187890, IMG submission 133005) | Peatland microbial communities from SPRUCE experiment site at the Marcell Experimental Forest, Minnesota, USA - June2016WEW_21_10 | ecosystem: Environmental > Terrestrial > Soil >... | reverse complement strand
GTGCGCGCCCGCACCGGCCTGGTCCTCGACCCGTACTTCTTGGGCACCAAGATGGAGTGGCTGCTCGGCCCCGGGGGCGTGAAGGTCACCGACGACCTGGTGCTCGGGACGGTCGACGCCTGGCTGATCTGGAACCTCACCGGTGCCACCGACGGCGGGGCGGTCGTCACCGATGCCACCAACGCCTCGCGCACCTTGCTCTATGACATCCGGGAGCGGTGCTGGTCCGACGAGCTGTGTCACATCTTGGGCGTGCCCCGGGCCGCGCTCCCCGAGGTGCGGCCCTCGTGCGGGCGGTTCGGTGTGGTGCGGGGAGTGCTCGGCGACCAGGCGCCCGCCATCGCCGGTGTGCCCGTGAGCGGGGTGGCCGGGGATCAGCAGGCCGCCCTCTTCGGCCAGGCCTGTGTGTCACCGGGTATGGCCAAGGTGACCTATGGGACGGGGAGCTTCGTGCTGCTGAACGTCGGTGAGGAGTGCCCGCCGCCTTCCGAGGGCCTCCTCACCACGGTGGCGTGGGACCTCGGCGAGCACGGCGGCTCGTCGCCGGTGGCCTACGCGCTCGAGGGCGCGGTGTTCGTCACGGGCGCGGCGATCCAGTGGCTCCGCGACGGGCTCGGCCTCATCGAGGAGGCGGCCGGCATCGGACCGCTGGCCGAGCAGGTCGCGGACAGCGAGGGGGTCTTCGTGGTGCCCGCCTTCACCGGGCTCGGCAGCCCGTGGTGGGACCCCTACGCGCGCGGGACGATCACCGGTCTCACCCGGGGTGTGGGAGCCGCCCACATCGCCCGGGCCGTGATCGAGGCCATGGCGTACCAGGTGCGCGACGTGGTCGACGCCATGAAGAAGGCCGGGGCGGAGCTCGCCGCCTTGCGCGTCGACGGCGGTGCGGCCGTCCTCGACCTCCTGTTGCAGAACCAAGCCGACCAGTTGCGCGTGCCCGTCGCCCGTCCCACCACCACCGAGACCACCGCCCTGGGTGCCGCCACGCTGGCGGGAGTGGCCGAAGGCGTGTGGGAGACGGTGGGCGACCTCGAGTCGATCTGGTCCCTCGACGCCCGGTTCGAGGCTCAGGTCACGGAGGTGGCGGCCGATCGCGCCTATGAGGGCTGGCGCCACGCCGTCGAGCGGTCACTGCGGTGGGCGGTCCCCGGGAGCTGAAGGCGCCGCCTCCGAAGGAGGCGTCATGGCCGGCGCGAGGCGACGTCGTTTCCGACCGCCCCCTTCGTACGATGGCGGTACCGGACGCCACCGAGGCGTCGGAGAGAGGGCCGCCCGACCGTGCTCCTGCTGTATGGCATCGGATTCGTCGCGGGGATGATCGCGGGCATCTCCCCGTGCATCTTGCCGGTCCTCCCCGTGGTCCTCGTGGCCGGGGCGACGGTGCCGACGACAGACGACGCCGAGACCGACACCGCAAGCGGAGAGCCCGGAGCCGAATCTCGACCGACCCGCACGCGCGTGCCGGCAGGGACGAGAGGCTCGGGCGACACCCTCCGGGTGGCGGTGCGCCCCACGCGGTCGACCACCGTCCGGACCCGGTCGCTGCTCGAGGGCCGGGCCCGCAGTTACCGCGCCTACGCGGTGGTGGCCGGGCTCGTCGTCAGCTTCAGCATCGTCACCCTGGTCGGGTCCTCCCTGCTGAGCGCCCTCGGGCTGCCTCAGGACTTCCTGCGCGACGCCGGGCTCGTCATCCTCGGCGTGGTGGCGGCCGGGCTCATCGTCCCCCCGCTCGGGCACCTCCTCGAGCGGCCCTTCGCCCGGGCGGCCCAGCGCCAACCCAACGGGAACGCCGGCGGGTTCGTCCTCGGGCTCGGACTCGGCGCCCTCTTCGTGCCGTGCGCGGGCCCGGTGCTGACCGCCATCTCCGTGGTGAGCGCCAACCACCGCGTCGGCCTGGCCTCGGTGGTGCTCACCATCGACTTCGCCCTGGGGGCCTCGGTGCCCTTGCTCGTGTTCGCGCTGGCGGGCCAGCGCGTGGCCGAACGGGTCTCGGGCTTCCGGGCCCATGCGGCGCGGGCCAGACAGATCGGCGGCGTGGTGCTCCTGGCCATGACGTTGCTCATCGCCTTCAATGTCACCAACGGCCTGCAACGCGTCGTGCCCGGGTACACGACCATCCTCCAGAACCACGTCGAAGGTGGTTCCTATGCCAAGAGAGAGTTGGCGTCGATCAAGCAAGAGAAGAAGACGGGAAAGCTGGGCAGCTGCGCGCCGGGCCTGTCCTCGCTCGAGGACTGCGGCGCCGCCCCGAACTTCCAGGGCATCGCGGCCTGGCTCAACACGCCCGGTGATCGGCCCCTGTCGCTGGCGTCGCTCAAGGGCAAGGTGCTCCTGGTCGACTTCTGGACGTACTCGTGCATCAACTGCCAACGGTCGCTGCCCCATGTCGAGTCCTGGTACTCGAGGTATCACAAGGACGGGTTCGAGGTCGTGGGTGTCCACACCCCGGAGTTCGCCTTCGAGCACGTCGTGTCGAACGTCTCCCAAGCTGCCAAACAGCTCGGCGTGGTGTACCCCGTCGCCATCGACAACAACTACAAGACCTGGGATGCCTACCAGAACGAGTCGTGGCCGGCCGAGTACCTGATCGACGCCACCGGTCAGGTCCGCCACGCCGAGTTCGGCGAGGGGGACTACGGCGTCACCGAGTCGCTCATCCGCACCCTCCTGACCGATGCCAACCCGAAGGTGGTGCTCCCGGGGCGCACCGACGTCCCCGACAAGACGCCGACGAGTGAGCAGACGCCGGAGTCCTACCTGGGCTACAAGTACGGGCTGCCCAACTACGACGGCACCACCATCTCCGAGAACCAACCCGCCGTCTACAAGTTCCCCGGCTCGCTCCCCTCCGACTACCTGGCCTTCTCCGGCACGTGGACGGTGGGACCGGAGAAGATCACCGCCGGCGCCGACGCCCGCATCGAGCTCGCCTTCCAGGCCAACGACGTGTACCTGGTCCTCGGGGGGACGGGCACCGTCAAGGCCACGGTCGGATCGCACACCCAGACCTTCGACGTGTCGGGCATCCCCCGGCTCTACACGCTGGTGTCGTCGTCGGAATACGAGTCGGACACCATCGTGCTCGACGTCTCACCCGGAGTGGACGCCTACGACTTCACCTTCGGCTGACCGGGGCGGCGTGTCGCCGTCTAGCTTGGCGGGTAGGTGCTCGACCCGGCGAGGGGGTGTCCCATGGTGGAAGATCTGGTGGACCCCCGACGGAGCGAGCCGCCCTACGTGGCCCCGGAACGGGCCATGCTCGAACGGTGGCTCGAGTTCCACCGGACCACGTTGCTGCTCAAGTGCGAGGGGATGACCGATGCCGGTCGAAAGGCACGGCCCGTCCCCACCTCGAACCTGTCGCTGCACGGCCTGGTTCGCCACATGGGGGAAGTGGAGCGGGGCTGGTTCCGGAGGACCCTGCTCGGTGATTCCGAGGCACCACCGATCTGGTACGACCCCGAAGTCGAGGACAGCGAGCTCGTGCCCCTCGACGAGGCGGACTGGGAGACCGACCTCGCCACATGGCGCGAGGAGTGTGAGCGCAGCAGAGCGGCGGCCGCCGCCCACTCCCTCGACGACACCGGGCTGCGAGACGGCGAGCCCTGCTCCTTGCGGTGGATCTACGTCCACATGATCGAGGAGTACGCCCGCCACAACGGCCACGCCGATCTCATCCGCGAGCTCGTCGACGGCACCGTCGGCTGGTAGACGCGCTCAGGCGCCGCCCCGGGTCACCGGGTGACGGATCCCGGAGGGCCCACCGCCACTATCGGCGTCCGATCGAGGCACAGTGAGCGTTCTCTGCGCCCTCGCAAGGGCACCCGCGCCGGGCATCGCCCCGGCTCCTCAAGGCCCGGTCGCCGCGGTGCCGATGGTCAGAGAAGGTACCGAGAAGGTGGTCCGTGGTGAACGACGTGTGGCAAGGCGCTGTCTGTGGGCAGTCGTCGGGCGAGAGGTGGCACCGGCGCGGCTGGTCTGACGCCGGTACGAGCTCGACCGCCCCCGCCACCGCCCTGAGCAGCTAGAGCGCTCTCGTGCTGCCGGCATTCGTCATCGGCCTCCGCGAGGGCCTCGAGACCGTCGTCATCCTCGGAGCGATCGCGGTCTTCCTCAACCATCAGGGACGGCGCGACCAGTTGCGGCTGGTGTGGCTGGCCTCGGCGGCGGCGGCGGCGCTGTGCCTGGTCGTCGCCATCACGCTGCGGATCGTCGAGGTCAACCTCTCCACCATCGCCGCCGATCGGTTCGAAGCGGTGGTGGGGGTGGTCGCCGTCCTGACCGTGACCTACATGGTCATCTGGATGCGCCGGTTCCCCAAGGACCTGATGCAGGATTCCGGCGCCACCGCCGCGGCACGTCTGGCGCGCGGGTCGGGTCGAGCCCTGGCCGCCATGGCCTTCTTCGCCGTGCTTCGAGAGGGAGTCGAGATCTCGGTGTTCGTCCTGGCCCTCATCGGGACCAAGGCCAGCAGTCCGGTCCTCGGGACCGTCGGCGCGGTGGCGGGGGTGGTGCTCGCCGTCATCGTCGGGGTCGCGGTGGTGCGCGGTGGTCTTCACCTCCACATCGCCCGGTTCTTCCGGGCGACCGCCTTTGTCCTCGTCCTCAGCGCCGCGGGCCTGGCCATGACCGCGGTCCAGGCGGCCAACGCCGCGGGGTGGTTGGTCTTCGCCCAGACGCCACAATTCGACTGGTCGCACTTCACACCCCCCGGGACCGTGACCTCCTCCATCGTGACGGGGATGTTCGGCATTCAGCCCTACCCGGTCCTCCTCGACGTCGTGGTGTGGCTCGGCTACCTCGTCCCCATGCTCCTGGTCGTGGCGCTGCCCCGCCGGACGCCGGCGGCGGAGGGGAGCACGCCCCGGCGAAGGTCTCTCACCCGCCCCGTCGTGGTCCTCGCCGTCATGGCCGCGCTCGTCATCGTCCTGTTGAGTGCCTCGGTCCTCCACGGCGCGCTCAACGACCCTTCCGCCGCGCTCGGCCAGTCGCCGGCGGTGCCCCAGATGCCCCTCCCCACCCAGGGTCTGAGCGCCGGCTCGGATCTGCTCTTCCGCAGCACCACGCTCGACGGCGACTACGGACGCCTCGACCTGGTGGCCGCCGACGACCCGGCGGGGCCGAGGGCGACGACCCCCCTGTCGTGCAACCGTGTCGACTTCGAAGGAGGCGTCGGCCTCTGCCTGACCAGGCCGTCGACCGGCCTCTACATCACCACGAGTGCGATCGTCTTCGACGCCCACTTCAAGAAGCTGCACGAGGTGTCGCTCACCGGGCTCCCGAGTCGGGCCCGGGTCTCGCCCGACGGCCGCTACGGGTCGGTCACGACGTTCGTCCGCGGTGACTCCTACGCCACGGTCGGCCAGTACTCCACGCGCACCGACGTCATCGACATGCGGACGGGGACGGTCCTCTTCGACCTCGAACAGCTCGCCGTGACCAAGAACGGCAAGCCCTTCGAGGCCCCCGACTTCAACTTCTGGGGTGTCACCTTCGCCAACGACGGCCACCACTTCTATGCGACCCTCGGAACGGGCGGCCAGACCTACCTGATCGAGGGTGACCTCGAGACGCGCCGGGCCTCGGTGATCATGTCCAACGTCGAGTGCCCCTCGCTGTCCCCCGACAACCGGGAGATCGCCTTCAAGCGGCGGCTTCCGGGCTCGGTCGTGAAGTGGCGGCTGTCGGTCGTCGACCTCGCCACCTTGAAGGTCCACCCCCTGGCCGAGACCCGCAGCGTCGACGACCAGGTGGAGTGGCTCGACAACTCCACCGTCCTCTACGGCGTCCTCCAGGACCAGGCCATCGCCTCGCTCAACCCCCTCGCCGCCACCACTCCCAACATCGCCGACGGCACCCAGCTCGCCACCGACACCTGGAGCGTCCCCGCCGACGGCACCGGCACCCCCCACCTCTTCACCACCGGGGCGTGGTCGGAGGTCGTCACCAACCGGTAGCCGGCGTTCTCACCACGTGCGCGCGTGGCCGGGCCCGACGCCGCTCGACCGGGCGACCCTGAGCCCCGGCGGCGGGTTCAGGCGGCGGGTTCAGGCGGCGGGCTCCGACGTGGCGCCGGCGTGCTGGGGCGTGCGGGACGACACGGGGGCGTCCCCGTAACCGTCGCCGTTGGTCGAGGCGTGGACGCGCGCCACGTCGGAACCCCCCACGACGTTGTGGCGTTTGGCGTACCGGTCGACGTAGCTCTGTCCCGACAGGTTGCGGATCTCGAACATGAGCTCGTCGGTGGCGGCCCGCAGCATGAGCGGGTCGCCGGCCGCCTCGCCCTCGAAGCGCGACAGGTCGAGAGGGGCCCCGAAGCGCACCGTCACCTTCTTGAACAACCGGGGCCGGTTGGAACCCGGGGGCTGGACGAGAGACGTTCCCACCAGTCCCACCGGGACGATGGTGGCCCCGCACCCGAGCGCCAGCCGGGCCGCCCCGGTGTGGCCCCGGTACAGCCGCCCGTCGGGCGACCGCGTGCCCTCGGGGTAGATCCCGAGCACCTTGCCTTCTTTGAGGACGTCGCGGGCCGCGGCCAGGGCCCGCTCCGAGGCGCTCCCGCCCTCGCGCCGCATGGGGATCTGCCCCGCGGCGCGGAAGAACCACGCCGTCTTCCACGAGTCGAAGTACTCCGCCTTGGCCACGAAGGTGACGCGCCGGCGCAACACGAGGGGGAGGAACATGGAGTCCAGGAACGTCACGTGGTTGGGCGCCAGGATCACCGGCCCGGTGGCGGGAACGTGCTCGCGCCCTTCGACCTTGATGCGCCACAGGAGGTAGAAGACGGGGCTGAGCAGGACCTTCATCACCCAGTAGGCCACGCCCAAAGGGTAGCGCGCCATGTGGTTCGGCGAAATGCACAACATGTGCACCCCGTACCCCGACCGACACCACCTGTAGCGTCTCCCCGATGGCACGCCGGTTGACCGCACGGGGACAGCGGCGCCGGCTCGAGCTCCTCGACTACGCCGCCCGGCGCTTCGCCTCCCAGGGATACCACCCCACCTCGGTCACCGACATCGTCGACGGCCTCGGTGTGGCCAAGGGCGTCTTCTACTGGTACTTCGCCTCCAAAGAGGAGCTGCTCCGCCAGATCCTGACCGACGCGCAACGCGACCTCCGTCGCACCCAGCGCCAGGCCATCGCGGACGAGCCCGATCCCGTGCGCCGGATCGAGGCGGGCATCATGGCCTCGGTGCAATGGCTCGACGCCAACCGCCATCTCTTCGTGCTCCTCGAGTTCGCCCGGACCGAAGAGCGCTTCGCCCCCCTCATCCGCCAGGGTGAGGAGCAGGCGGTGGCCGATGCCCTGCCCCATGTGAAGGCGGGCATCGCCGCCAACATGATCCGCCGCGACGATCCCCTGGTACTGGCCCACGCCATCCTGGGCGTGACCGACCGCCTGGCGAGGGTGCTCGTCTTGGAGCAGGGCCGGCCCGCCGACGAGGCCGGCGCCGCCGCGGTGGCCTTCTGCCTCGAGGGCATCCTCTCCCCCGCCGCCGCCCAGCGCCGCCTCGGTCATCGGTGACACACTGACCCACCTATGACCGGCACCGGTTCGTTCAAGATCCTCTACGGCGCGTTCCGCCCCCTGCTGTCGTCACTGGGCATGGGGCCCCGGTTCTCGACGGTCGAGCTCGACAGCGGCACCCTGCGCGTCCACATGGGGTGGGCGTTTCGCGCCGAGATCCCGGTGGACCACGTCACCGGCGTCGAGCCCCGCCAAGGGTTTCCCGGTGGCATCGGCGTGCACGGCTGGCGGGGGCGCTGGCTCGTGAACGGCGCCGCCACCGGGCTCCTGGCCATCACCGTCGACCCCCCGGTGCGCGCCTGGGCCACGGGCATTCCCATCCACCTCCGACAGCTCACCCTGAGCCTCGAAGACCCCGACGCCCTGGTCGCCGCCCTGGGCCGCTGAGCCGGACCCACCCGGTCGGGTGGCGGCGGCTCAGTGCAACTTGGTGAGGGTCTTGCGCAGGTTCCGGATGGCCTGGCCGATGCGCTGTTCGTTCTCGATGAGCGCGAACCGCACGTGGCCGTCGCCCCCGGGCCCGAACCCGACCCCCGGTGAGGTGGCCACCTCGGCCTCTGACACGAGGAACGAGGCGAACTCGAGCGAGCCCATCTCCCGGTAGGGCTCGGGGATGGGGGCCCACACGAACATGGTCCCCTTGGGGGGCGTCAGGTTCCACCCGATGCGGTTGAGCCCGTCGCACAGCGCGTCGCGCCGGGCCAGGTAGTTCTCGTTGACCCACTTGGGGTAGTCGGGCACCTCGTTCATGGCCACGATGGCGGCGATCTGGATGGGCTGGAAGGTGCCGTAGTCGAGGTAGCTCTTCAACTTGGTGAGCGCGGCGACGATCTCGGCGTTGCCCACCATGAACGCCACCCGCCACCCCGCCATGGAGAACGACTTGGTGAGCGAGTACAGCTCGACGGCCACGTCCTTGGCCCCGGGGACCTCGAGGATCGAGGGCGGCTTGTACCCGTCGAAGGAGATGTCGGCATAGGCGAAGTCGTGCACCAGGATGATGTCGTGTTCACGGGCGAAGTCGACGATGCGCTGCATCCAGGCCAGGTCGACACACGCCGTGGTGGGGTTGTGGGGGAACGACAGCACCACCACGCGCGGCTTGGGCCAGGCCGACTCCCACGACTCCATGAGATTGTCGAAGAAGGCTTCGGACGCCGGGGGCCCGTCGACGTTGGTGGCCAGTTCCAACCGCACCTGGCGGACATCGGCGCCGGCGAAGAGCGGGGCGTAGATGTGGATCGGGTACGACGGCGACGGCACGAGCGCGCTGTCGCCGGGGCCGAGCAGCACCCACATGAGATGGGACATGCCCTCTTTGGCCCCGATGGTGGTGACCACCTCGGTGTCGGGGTCGAGCTCGACGCCGAACTTGCGCAGATAGAGCGCGGCGATCGCCTGGCGGAGCTTGGGGATGCCTTTGCTCGCCGAGTACCGGTGGTTCTTCGGATTGTGGACGGCCTCGGCCAGCTTCTCGACCGCGGCATCGGGCGAGGGCAGGTCCGGGTTGCCGAACCCGAGGTCGACGACGTCGCGACCGGCTCGACGGGCCGCCAGTTTCAGCGCCTCGATGTGCGCGAAAACGTACGGGGGCAGGCCGTTGATCCGTCGGAACTCCATCGCGAGAGGTTAGTCCCCGGCCTTTGTCCCTCCGGCGACGTCACCCCGATGGCGACGTCACCCCGATGGCGGCCTCACCGGCGCACGAAGGCGGCCGCCTCGGCCACGGCCTCGATCGACTCGGGCCACGCGCACACGGCCCAGGTGGCCCCGGCCCCGGCCACCTCCTCCAGCCACTGCGCGATCTGGGGGACCTCTCCCGCCACCGGGCCGGCCCAGGTCACCTCGCAGCGCGCCTGGAGACCGGCCACCGCGGCGGGCTGGCCCTCCCACATGTTGACCGCGGCGCCGATCTCGAGCGCGACCTCGACGGTGGAGACCGACCCACCTCCCACCCACACCGGCACACCGGCCTGGCCCAGGTGCCGGCCACACCGGGCCAGGGCCAACCGCCGCTCGTCGGCGGGATCGAAGGCGATCCCGTAGGCGAGGTTCTCGGGCGCGCTCTTGGTGTCCCCGGTCCCGAGCCCGGCGATGAGCCGTCCCGGCGCCATCGTCTCCAGCGACACCAGCTCGGCCACGAGGACCTCGTCGGGGACGAGCCCGATGCGCGCCACCAGCGGGCCGAAGCAGACCCGGCGCGTCGCGGCGGCCACCGCACCGAGCACGGGGAAGGCGGACAGGGCGGGTCGCTCGGGCGCGCCCATCGGCCACAGATGGTCGAAAACGAACACCCCGTCCAGGCCGACCTCCTCGGCCCGCAGCGCGGCCTCGACGGCGGACGCGTCATGGCGGAACGTGGGAAGGGTGACCCCCACCTTCACGGTCTTCGCCCCCCCGCGGCCAGGGTCAGCTCCGCGGCGACCGGGACGACCCTCGGCCCCCGGTCACGTCACCTCGACCCGGTAGCGGTCGCCGGCGCGCGCCACCAGCGCGGCCCCCATGGCCCCGGCCCGCTCGCCCAACAGGGCGGGCAGGATCTTCACCTCGGGTCGATAGGCGTGGCCCTCGAGCAGTTCGTCGAAGGCGATCCGCACCTTGTCGAGCACGAGCGTGACGGTCTCGACGAGGCCTCCCCCGTAGACCATGACGGTGGGGTCCAAGGCCAGGGCGAGGTTGGAGAGACCGAGCGCCAGCCACCACCCCAGCTCTCCGAGCACGGCCAGGGCCCCGGCGTCACCCTGCTTGGCCGCCATGAGGACGTGCTCCCCCCGCACCGACTCGGCGTCCCCCCCGGCGAGGCCCACCACCTCGTCGAGACGTCCGGCATGGGCCGCCTCCCGGGCCAGGCGCCCGAGACCGCTCCCCGACGCGAACCGCTCCCAGCACCCCCGCTTGCCACAGGGGCAGGGCGGGCCGGTCGGGTCGACCACCATGTGGCCGATCTCCCCCGCGAACCCCGAGGCCCCCCGCACCACGTTCCCCCCGGCGATCACCCCGCCCCCGATCCCGGTGCCGAGCGTCACCATGACGGCGTCGCTGACACCGGCGGCGGCTCCGAAGGCCCACTCCGCCACCGTGGCGCAGGTGGCGTCGTTGTCCACCACCGTCCGCATGCCCCCCAGGCGCGCCGAGAGCCCGCCGGCGATGTCGAGCCCGGTGCCCCGCGGCAGGTTGGGCGCGTACCGCAGCACCCCGGTGTTGTCGACGAGGCCCGGCGCCCCCACCCCGACCGACGCCACCTCCGCGTCGACCTGCTCGCACAGCCGCTCGGTCGCCGTGGCCAGCACCTCGATCACCACATCGGACCGTTGGCCCTCGTCCTGGGGATCCCCCTCGCCGGCCCCGGTGCCGTCGACGGCCACGCGGCGACCCGGGCTCGCCATCCGCACCTCGCCGACCACGACCCCTTCGTCGTCGACGGCCAGGCCGAGCACCTTGGTGCCCCCCATGTCGATCCCGATCGTCACCTCCCTCGCCACGCCGACCTCCTCTGCATCGGCGGAGCCGGCAGCGACGACGGGGCGCTCACGTCGTGAGCGAGGACTCGACGCGTGCCTTCAACTCCTCGAGGGCGGTATGCATGATCCGGCTCTGCGCCCGCCGCTTGATGAACCCCGGGAGCGGCACCCGCAGCTCGACCTCGAGGGTGTAGGTGACCTCGGTGGTCCCGTCCCCCTCGGCGTCGAACCGGTAGCTCCCGTCGAGCTTGGAGGTGAGGTCGCCCGAGGTCTGCTTCCAGGCCAGGATCCGGGGAGCCTTGGAGAAGTCGTAGGCGAGGGTGTAGCTGGTGGACCGGCCGAAGGCTCCTGCCCGGAAGGTCGCCTCGCCCGGTCGGCCCTCCTCGTCGCGCCGCTCGATCACCACCTGCTTGATGTCGGCCGCCCACTCCGGGTACCGCTCGATGTCGCTCACCACGGCGAAGCACTGCTCCGGCGTGGCGGTGACGACCATTCGCTCGGTGGCCAGTTCCGCCACAGACACTCCTTTGTTCGTCGTCACGCTCCGGCGGGGCACCGACCACGGCGCCGCCACCAGGCCTCGGGCGGGGTGGGCGGCGTTCAGCCTTCCACGTCCTGCAAGGCGCCGGCCAGCCTATGTGCGAGAAAGTCCCACGCGAAGCCCCTCTGCACCCGCCGTCGGGCGGCCCGGCCCATCCGGCGCCGGAGCTCGTCGTCGGTGAGCAGCCGGCGCAGGGCCCCGGCCACCCGCCCGGAGTCGCCGGGGTCGTCGACCACGAGGCCGGTCTTGCCGTCGACGACGGCCTCGTCCGCACCCCCGCTGCGCCCCGCCACCTGTGGCACCCCGCACGCCGCGGCCTCCAGGAAGACGATGCCGAACCCCTCCTGCTCGAGACCGAACCACCGGTCCCGGCACGCCATCACGAACACGTCCGCCACCCCGTAGAACCGGGCCAGCTCGTCGTCGGGGACCGCCCCCACCATCCGCACGGGGGCGCCGCTGGCCCGCACCCGCGCCTCGAGCCGGGTCCGGTCGCGCCCCGCGCCGCCGATGACCACGGTGAGATCGGGAAACGACGGCACCAGGGCGGCGGCGGCCTCGATCAACACGTCCATCCCCTTGCGGGGGACGAGCCGGCTCACACTGACCACCACCGGCCCCTCGGGCGACAGGCCCAGCGCGGCCCGCGCCTTGCGCCGACCCGCCGCGGTCAGCGGCCGCAACCGCTCGACGTCCACGCCGGGAGGGACCTCGACCACCGGGGGCATGTGGTCGCCGGCCACCCGCCGGGCTTCAGCGGCGGGGTAGCCCCCGGCACACACCGCCAGCACCGACCCCGCCAGCACCTTGGCCAGCGCCTGGCGAGACCCCGGCAGCCGGCCCGGCACCGTGACCTCGGCGCCGTGCAGGACCACCCCGTAGGGCAGGGACCCGAGCGACGGCCCCACCAGGCCCAGGGGCAGGGCGGGGTCGAGGACCACCAGCGAGGCCCCGACGTCCTGGGCGGTGTCCCGGATGCGGCGCACCACCGCCGGGGTGGGAAGCAGCACCCGGCTCGGGACCCGCTCGATCCGGAACCCGAGGCCCTTCTGCTCGGCGTCGAAGGCCGCCGCCCCGGGGTGCGACGACGCCGTCAGGACGGCGAAGCTCGACGGGTCCATCCGCCGCCACAGCTCCCACAGATAGGCCTGGATGCCCCCCACCTTGGGGGGGAAGTCGTTGGTGACGAGAAGATGGGTCATCCCCCCCGTCCCGTAGCCGGCGTCCGCACCGGCCCATGCTGGCACGCCGAGGGCCGAGAGCCCTCAGGCGGGGACATCCCGAGCGGGCTCTCAGCCCGTGGCCCAGTCCCCCTCGACACCCGAGTGCCGCAGCCGGGGCACGAGACCCGCACGCGACAGCATCCGCATGGCCCGAGCTTCTTCCACGTCCACGACCACGGCGTCGTCGGGCTCGCGCCCGAGCACGAAGCTCACCAGGCAGTCCTCACAGGCCGCGGTGCCCCGGAGCTCGCAGTCGTCGCAGCTGATGCTGATGGTCCCATCGGTCATCACGAGTGACAGCGTCGCGCCCGGGTGTGACACCGGGACCGGGTAACCCCTTCAGGCGGGCGGACCGCCCGCATCCGCCGGGGCCGGAGCCGGAGCCTCTTCGTCGTCGAGGATCTCGATGGACCGACCGTGCCCGCACCACCGGCAGCTCACCTCGACCACGGACTCCGACACCACCTCCACGTCCTCCACCGAGAGCTCTCCACCCACGCTGTAATGGTAGAAAGCCTTGGCCCGGCGGTCGGTGACGACGTCGAAGCGGGTGATGTTGCCGCACGACCCACACCGGTACCGGTTCGCGCTCGGGCCGGTGCTCGGACTCGTGCTCACGGGGGCCACGCTACCGCTCTGCGATGACCCTCCCGCCGGCCACGGTCCACGTCAGCGAACACCCTCGTGCTTACCATGCACCTCGTGGCGATCGGCGCCTCCTCGCGTTGGGCTCGGTGGGTCGGCCTCACCGGACGGCGCGCCGCGCGCCAGGCCTCGCTCGGCCCCGGCACCGAGCTCGTCGCCATCTGTCACGACGACCACCCCGACGGCGGCGCGCCCACAGGAACCGGGGCTGATCTGGGAGCGCCTCTGTTCGACGTCTGCTTCGCGGTGGTGGACGTGGAGACCACCGGCGGCTCGCCCGCAACCGCGGCGCTCACCGAGATCGCCGCGGCCAAGTACCGGGGCGGGGAATGCGTCGGCGAGTTCCAGTCCCTGGTGGACCCCGGATGCCCCGTCCCTCCGCTGATCTCGCTGCTCACCGGGATCACCGACGACATGGTGGTCGGCGCCCCCTCGGTGTCGAGCCTGTTGCCGTCGTTGCTCGAGTTCGTGCGCGGCACGGTGATCGTCGGCCACAACGTCCGGTTCGACCTTGCCTTCCTCGACGCCGCCCTCGGGGACAACGGCTACGAGCCTCTGGGGAACACCACCGTCGACACCCTGGCCCTGGCGCGCCGGCTCGTGCGACCCGATGTCCCCAACTGCAAGCTCCGCACCCTGGCCACCGCGCTGCGCCTGGAGCACCTCCCCTCGCACCGGGCCCTCGACGACGTCCGGGCCACCGCCGATCTGCTCCACGGCCTCATCGAGCGCGCCACCGGCTACGGCGTCTTCGTCCTCGGCGACCTGGTCGACCTGGTGGCGACACCCGCGCGCCGACCCGCCCCCGTGTCGGAGGTGGGCTAGGACGGCCGAGGCCGGGTCGATCTCTTGCTGCTCGGCCCACCGCGACGTGCACCTTCTTCTTCAGCGACATCGAGGGCTCGCCGGTCGGGGGTAGGTAGGCTCCGCCCTGTGCTGCACGCCTTTGTGCTCATCGACGCCGAGCCCTCTCGGATCGCGGCGTTGTGCGAGGAGCTCGCGGGCACCGAGGGCATCACCGAGGTGTTCTCGGTGGCGGGCGGGGTGGCCGATCTCATCGCCATCGTCCGGGTGCGCCACCATGACGACCTCGTCGACGTCGTCACCGGCCGTATCGCCACGCTCCCGGGGATCGAGTCGACGACGACGCTCGTCGCCTTCAAGGCCTACAGCCGCCACGACCTCGAGGCCATCTGGGATCTCGGCTCTTCCTGACGGCGCGCCGACACGGCGAGCGCCGCGGGTGGCGCCGAGGTCACGACGACGTCGACGCCGCGTCCTGTGAGGTATGGACCAGTCGGTCGAGCGCGTGGCGGGCCGCCCCGTCGTCGATGACCGCACCGGCGCGCTCGACGCCTTCGGCCAGATCGGCGCTGAGGCCCGCGACCACCAGGGCGGCGGCCGCGTTGAGCACGGCGATGTCGCGGTGCGGGCCTTTCTCCCCCGCCAGGACGCGCCGCACCACCTCGGCGTTGGTCTCGGCGTCCCCACCGCGCAACTCCTCGAGTGAGGCGATGGCCAACCCGAGGTCGGTGGGGTCGACGGTGTAGCGACGGATGTCGCCGGCGGGGCCGGCCTCGAGCACGGTGGAGGGACCCGTGGTCGAGAGCTCGTCGAGACCGTCGGCCCCGTGGACCACCATGGCCCGCCGGCTCCCGTTCGCCACCAGGACGCCGAGCATCTTGTCGGCCATGGCGGGATCGCTCACGCCGACGACCTGGAGGCCGGCGCGCGCCGGGTTGGCGAGTGGGCCGAGGAAGTTGAAGACGGTGGGGACCCCGAGCTCGCGCCGCACCGGGATGGCGAAGCGCATGGCGGGATGGAAGCGGGGCGCGAAGCAGAACCCGATCCCGGCCTCCTCGATGCAGCGGGCCACGCCGGCGGGGCCGAGGTCGATGACCACGCCCAGGGTCTCGAGGACATCGGCTGATCCCGCCGCCGAGGTGGCGGCCCGGCCGCCGTGCTTGCACACCCTGGCCCCCGCGCCCGCCACCACCAACGCCGCCATGGTGGACACGTTGATCGAGAGGCTGCGGTCGCCCCCCGTGCCACAGGTGTCGACCACGTCCTCGGGTCGGGGCACAGGCAGGTGCTCGGCGTTGGCCAGCATGGCCCGGACCAGGCCGGTCATCTCGTGGATGGTCTCGCCCTTGATCCGCAGGGCGGTGATGAACGAGGCGATCTGCGCCGGTGTGGCCGCGCCGACGAGCACCTCACCGAGGGCGAGAGCGGCTTCGTCGGCGCTGAGGTCGTGGTGGGCGAAGAGCCGGCCGAGCACGCCGGGCCATCCCCCCAGCGCGGCGAAGGCGTCCTCGGCCTCGCCGGCGGCGGCGGTGGTGGTGGTGGTGGTGGTGGTGGTGGTGGTGGCGGCACCGTCCCCGGACCGGGGGTGATCAGTCATGGGCGTCGGGCACGATGGGTCAATCCCACCACAGGTCGTGATCGAGCACACCCCGCGCCACCAGACCCAACTGGACCTGGCTGGTGCCTTCCACGATCGTCAATTGCTTGGCGTCGCGGTACCACTGCTCGGTGGGGTGGTCCTCCATGTACCCCGCCGCCCCGAGCAGCTGGACGGCCAGGCCCGAGGCCCGCACGGCCAGCTCGGTGGCGTGGTACTTGGCGGCCGAGAGCATCGGCACCCACTCCTTGGTGAACTTCCCTTGATCGGCGAGCCAGGCGGCGCGGTAGGTGAGCAGCCGGGCCGCCTCGAGGTCCACCGCGCACTTGGCGATCTCCCACTGCACGCCCTGGAAGTCGGCGATCGTCTTTCCGAAGGCGGCGCGTTGGCGGACGTACTCCGTGGCGTACATGAGGGCGCCCTCGGCGAGCCCGATACCCCGGGCCGCCACGACGGGCCGCATGGCGTTGAGGCCCAACATGGCCAGGCGGAAACCGCCGACCTCGCCGATGACGTTGCCGGCGGGCACCGTCACGTCGTCGAGGAGCAGCTCACCGGTGTCGACGCCGCGCACCCCCATCTTGTGGTCGGTCCGACCGACGTCCACGCCCGGCCAGGATCGTTCGACGATGAAGGCGGTAACCGAGTCATGGGCGCGGCTGGCCGGGTCGCCGGTCTTGGCGAACACCGTGTACCAGTCGGCCTCGCGCACGCCCGACATCCAACACTTGGTGCCCTTGAGCACCCAACCCCCCTCGTGGCCGGACTCGGGGTCAGGGGTGGCGCGCGTGCGGATGCCCATCACGTCGCTGCCGGCTTGGGGCTCGGACAGGCCGAAGGCGGCGCGCGTGTCCCCCGCCGCCAGGGCCGGCAGGTAGCGGTGCTTCTGCTCCTCGGTCCCCGCGATCAGCAAGGGCCCCGTGGGCAGGCGGGTGAGCAGCAACATGAGAGCCGCCGCGTTCGAGTACTTCGCCACCTCCTCGATGGCGATGGTGAGACCCAGGATCCCCGCTCCAGATCCCCCGTACTCCTCGGGGATGCACAGGCCGAGCAGACCCGCGTCGCGAAAGGCTTCGAAGATGTCGGTCGGATAGGTGCCGGTGCGGTCGATCTCTCTGGCCCGGGGCTTGACCTTGTCGCGCGCCAGACGCCGGACCGTCGCTTGGAGGTCCGACAATTCGGGAGAGAGATCGAAATCCACCGACGGGAGGCTACGCCTGCGGGCGCCGGAGACGCCTACCCGCGCTGGCGACGCCTACCCGCGCTGGCGACGCCTACCCGCGCACCGCCACGGTGACCTCGATCTCCACCGCTCCTCCCCGGGGCAGGGCCGCCACCCCGATGGCGGAGCGGGTGTGGCGGCCGTCGTCGCCGAAGACGCGGTGGAGCAACCGGCTGGCGCCGTCCACCACGGCGGGCTGGTCGTGGAAGGTGGGGGTCGAGGCCACGTATCCTGTCACGGTGAGGACGCGGGCCACGCGGTCGAGCGTGCCGAGGGCGTGCTCGAGGACGGCCAGGGCGTTGAGGGCGCAGACCTCGGCCGCCATCGACCCTTCCTCCACCGTGACGTCGTCGCCGAGGGTGCCCACACAGGTGAGCACGCCGTCGATGCGCGGCAGTTGACCCGACGTCCGGGCCACGTCGCCGTGGACGACCACGGCGTCGAGGGGGTCATGGGGTGGGTGGGGACCGTGGAGGGTCAGGCCCAGTGCCGCCAAGCGCGACGCGATGCGATCGGTCACGGCCGCAGCGTAGGGCCGGAGGTCAAGCCGACTTGCGACGCTGCCTCAGGATCCGGCGCCGCTCGCGCTCGGTCGCCCCGCCCCAGACGCCTTCGCGCTCGCGATTCGCCAGGGCGTGCTCGAGGCAGGCCTGGCGGACCGGGCATACGGCGCAGATCACCTTGGCCTCTTCGGCTTCCTCATCGGAGACCGGGTAGAAGACCTCAGGGTCGATGCCCTGACAGGCGGCTCTCTTGCGCCAGGTGGCGACGGAGGGGGCGGTCATTGGAGTCACTTCCTCAAGCACTCTGTGTGTTGTCGATTTTACTCTATGTGGGGTTTTCCGCCTATGACCCGGTGACCAGGGACAATGGTCCCCCAAAAGGGAAACAGCGGAACATTAAGTATGGCGCACGCTCCCGACCGTGTAAAGAACACCCCGACCCCGGGCCGCCCCCGAAACCGCCGGGCGGGCGCCGCCACGACGGGGTGAGGCCCCGGGGCGGACCCGAAGTCGCAGGTGGGAGGGTGTCGATCAGGGTTCGAGGTCGGTGAGGAGCTCGGCCCGGACCTCGTCGGACAAGACGGTGCGCTCCCGGTACTCGGGGTGGTCGACGGCCAGGGTCACCGGGCCCGCCGCGAACCGGTCCACCTGGGCGGGGTCGAGGACGAAGCGGATGTAGTGCACCGAGGCGGTGATCTCGGGCCGGGTGAGGGCCTCCTCGTGGGCGGCCTCGGGCACGGCCCTCACGAAATCGCCCCCCGGCAGCCCGTCGAGCACCCCGGCCGCCTCGAGGCGGGGGTCCTCCCCGGGCAGCTCGAGGAGGACGGCGTGCTCGATCCCCACCAGGCGGGGCAGCCAGTTCCTGAGGGCCTCCTCCCCCGTGAGCTCGATGAAGAGCGTGGCCGAGAGCTCGCCGGGCTCGGGGATGAGGGTGTTGTAGATGTCGAGCTCCTTCTGGATCTGGTCGTCGGAGACCATGCGCTCGGCCCGGGCCATCTCCTGGACCTGGGAGCGCATGGTCTCGCGATTCTCGAAGACGAGGGACACGATGGGGCCCACCGCCACGCGCCGGCGTCGCTTGATCTCGATGACCCGGCGGCGGTAGTCGTCGCGGTCGCGCTCGTAGGCGCGGAGGTCGGCGATGTCGTCGAGTGTGAGCATCCTGGTGGGGCCGGCCATGCGCGTCGTCGTCCTCAGGTGAGCGACTTGAGGCCCTCGGTGAAGCGGCCGGCGTGGCTCTTCTCGGCCCGGGCCAGGGTCTCGAGCCAGTCGGCGATGTCCTCGAAGCCCTCGTCGCGCGCCGTCCGGGCGAAGCCGGGGTACATCTCGGTGTACTCGTAGGTCTCGCCCTCGACGGCGGACTTGAGGTTGTCGGCGGTGGGGCCGACGGGAACGCCGGTCACCGGGTCTCCGACCTCGCGGAGGAAGTCGAAGTGCCCGAAGGCGTGTCCGGTCTCGCCTTCGGCGACGGACCGGAAGAGGGCGGCGACGTCGGGGTAGCCCTCCACGTCCGCCTTCTGGGCGAAGTAGAGGTAGCGGCGGTTCGCCTGGCTCTCGCCCGCGAACGCCTCCTTCAGGTTGGTCTCGGTCTTGGATCCCTTCAGTTTCGGCACGGTGTTCCCTTTCTCCTTCATCGGTTGGTTGTTCGAACGTGGCGTCTCGGATGCGGTGGCGCGGTGTGGTGGGAGGCGGGCGGCGCCCTCAGGCGTCGGCGCCGGCGTGGACCCGCGGCGGTGAGGTCCCTTGGAGCCGGCGGCAGTCGCGACAGCGTCCCCGGAAGACCACCTCGGCCTCGCCCACGTCGAAACCCTCGTCGGCGCCGGCGGGCACGGTGACGTCGCTGAAGTCGGCGTGGAGGTCGCGCACCTTGCCGCAGCCGCGGCACACGAGATGGTGATGGACGCCGTCCACGTTGGGATCGAAGCGGGTCACGCCCGTCCCGAGGTCGAGGGCGGCGATCTCTCCCATGGCGGTGAGCTCGTGGAGGGTCTGGTAGACGGTCTTGAGGGAGATGGTCTCCATCTGGGCCTTGGCCTCGGCGTGGATGGACTCGGCGGTGGGATGGGTCACGTCGCCGTGGAGCACCCGGAAGATGCACTGGCGCTGGGCGGTGATCTTGCGACCCTGGGCCCGGAACAGGGCGGTGAGGTCTTCGGGGGATCGCATGACCCGGCCACGGTATCACCAACGATTGTTTTTTGACAACCGTTGTCGAAATGTCTCGTCCGGGTTCGGGGAGGAGGCTGTGGCAGGCTGGGCAGGTGTCGTCGGCCCGCGCCTCAGTCCCCCCGGCGCGGGGCGGATTCGACCGGTCCGAGGCTCTGGGGCGGCTCGGGGAGGAGACCTTCGACGTCCTCGTGATCGGGGGGGGGATCACCGGCGCCGGCGTCGCCCTCGACGCCGCCTCCCGGGGGCTGCGGACCGCCCTGGTCGAACGCCACGACTTCGCCTCGGGGACGTCGTCGAAGTCCTCGAAGATGGTGCACGGGGGGCTGCGGTACCTCCAGCAACGGGACTTCCGGCTCGTCTACGAGGCGCTGCACGAACGGCAACGGCTGCTCGAGAACGCGCCCCACCTCGTGGCCCCGCTGCCGTTCCTCATCCCGCTGTTCGGCAAGGACGGGTTGGTGAACAAGGGGGTGGCCCGGACCTATGCCACGGCCCTCACCCTCTACGACATCACCGGGGGGCTGCGGATCGGCAAGCGACACCGCCGGATCAGCCGGGCCGAGACCCTCGCCCATCTCCCCACCCTGCGCACCGACCGGCTCGTGGCCGGGTTCATCTACTACGACGCCCGGGCCGACGACGCCCGGCTCACCTTGTCCATCGCCCGCACCGCCGCGCTCGACCACGGTGCGGTGATGGCCAACTACACCGAGGTGGTGGGCCTCGTCACCGACGACACCGGTGCGGTGAGGGGGGCCCGGGTGCGCCCGGCGGTCCCCGGGAGGGCCGGGGCGGGGTCGGGGCCCGCCGGCGCCACCCTCGACGGTGAGCAGGGCGCCAGGGCGCCGGAGTTCGAGATCCGGGCCCACGTCGTGGTGAACGCCACGGGCGTGTGGGCCGACGAGGTGCGCGCCCTGGACGAGCCCTCGCACCCCCACTCGATCCGCCCCGCCAAGGGGATCCACGTCACCGTGTCGCGGTCCAAGTTGCCCGCCGACATCGCCGCGGTCATTCCCGTGCCCAAGGACCGGCGGTCGATCTTCGTGGTGCCGTGGCCCGACGGCGACGACGTCTACCTCGGCACCACCGACACCGATTGGGACGGGCCCCTGGACGATCCCGCCTGTCTCCCCGGCGACGTCGACTACGTGTTGGACGCCGCCAACGGTGTCGTCACCGACCCCATCAGCCGCCGGGACGTCACCGCGGTGTGGGCCGGGTTGCGTCCCCTGCTCGCGCCGGCCCAGGGACATCACGTGAGCGACCGGACCGCCGATCTGTCGCGGCGCCACACCGTGCGGGTGTCGGGCCACGGCCTGATCACCGTCACCGGCGGCAAGCTCACCACCTACCGGAGGATGGCGCAGGACACCGTGGACATGGTGGTGAAGGGTCTCGGCCACCGCGCCCCGGCCGGGGCCCGCCGGTGCCGGACCAAGGGGCTCGCCATCCGGGGCTCGTCGGGGCTCGCCGAGCTGCGCGCCCCGGGGGCCGCGGCACGCCTCGGGGTCGACGAGGACGTCCTGGCGGCCCTGGTCGGCCGGCACGGGGGTGAGACCCCCGCCGTGCTGGCGCTGGCCGCGGGACGCCCCGAGCTCCTCGAGCCTCTCGTCCCGGGTCTCCCCCATCTGCGGGCCGAGGCGGTGTGGGCGGTGCGCCAGGAGATGGCCATGACCGTCGACGACGTCTTGTCCCGACGCACCCGCAGCGTCTTGCGGCGCGCCCTGGCCGCCGCCGAGGCGGCTCCGGCGGTGGCCGAGTTGCTCGCCCCGGAATGGGGTGGGAGCGAAGCCGACGCCGCTCGGGACGCCACCGCCTTCGCCGATCGGGCCCGCCGGGACCTGGCCCGCGCCGGCCTCGACCCCGTGAGCACAGACGCATGAGCCCAGACGCATGAGCACTGACCCATGAGCGAGCCCACACCGGTCACGCCCATCGACGCACCCGCGTCCGAGGTGACCGACCGCATCCTCGGGCCGCGCGTCCCCGTCGACGACGCCTTGGTCGACCGACTGCGGTCGGTGTGCGCCGAGGTGACACTCGACGACGCGGCCCGCGCCGAGGCGGGACGGGACTGGTGGCCCCTCGCCATCCGGTGGGCCACGCGTGGTGCGGTCCCGGCCCGTCCGGCCGTGGTGGCACGGCCCACCGACGCCGAGCAGGTGGCGGCGGTGCTGGCCGCCTGTCACGACGGCCGGGTCCCGGTCACGGCGGTGGCCGGCCGGTCGGGGGTGTGCGGGTCGAGCGTCCCGGTGTTCGGCGGCGTGTCGCTCGACCTGTGCGGGTTGTCGGGCATCGTCGACCTCGACACCACGTCCTTGGTCGCCGACGTGCTGCCCGGGACCTTCGGCCCCGATCTCGAAGCCGGGCTGCGCGCCTCGGGCGTCACCCTCGGGCACTGGCCGCAGTCGATGGACCTGTCGACGGTCGGGGGGTGGGTGGCGTGCCGGGGAGCGGGCCAGTACTCCACCCGGTACGGCAAGATCGAGGACATGGTGACCGGGCTCGAGGTGGCCCTGGCCGACGGCCGGGTCATCAAGACGGGCGGTGCGGGGCCGCGCGCCGCGCTCGGGCCCGACCTGACCCAGCTGTTCGTCGGGTCCGAGGGGGTCCTGGGCGTGATCACCGAGGCCCAGGTGCGGTTGCATCCGGTGGCTCCGGCCGAAGGCCGCCGGGCCTACGCCTTCACCGGGTTCGCGCCGGGGCTCGAGGCGTGTCGCCGCATCTTGCGGCGCGGCGCCACCCCGGCGGTGCTGCGTCTCTACGACGCCACCGAGTCGACGCGCAGCTTCGAGCTCACCGACCAGTGCGCCCTCGTCGTCCTCGACGAAGCCGACGAGGGCCTCTTGGAGGCCACGCTCGGTGTGGTCGACGACGAGTGCAAGGCGGCGGGGGCGGTGCCGCTCGACGACGAGATCGTGGCGCGGTGGGTGGGACACCGCAACGACGTCTCGGCCCTGGCCCCGCTGTATCGCGCCGGGATCGTCGTCGACACCATCGAGATCGCGGCGCGGTGGTCGACCTTGCCGTTGCTCTACGACGCCTGTGTGTCGGCGCTGCTCGACATCGAGGGCACCCTGGCCGCCTCCGCGCACCAGAGCCACGCCTATGTCGACGGCGCCTGTCTGTACTTCACCTTCGCCGGGCGCATGCCCGAGCCGCCCGCCTCGGCGACGCCCACCGCCGGCGAAGCCGACGCGTGGGCCGAGCGGTACTACACGTCCGCGTGGCGGGTGGTCATGGACGCCGTGCGGTCCCATGGCGGCGCCATCAGCCACCATCACGGGGTGGGGATCAACCGGGGGCGGTTCTTGGCCGACGCCCTGGGCCCCGCCTTCGACGTGCTCGTGGCCCTGAAGCAGGCCATCGACCCCCGCGGGATCCTCAATCCCGGCAAGCTCGGCCTGCCCTCGCCCTTCGGTGAGGTCTTCTGGCCGTGACCACCATCCTCGTCGTCGACGTCGGGACCTCGGGCGTGCGCGCCGGCGTGGTGGGTGAGGACGGGACCATCCACCACGTCCACCACGTCGAGGTCCTGCCCTCGTCCCCGGCCCCGGGGTTCGTCGAGTTCGACGCCGGGGCCATGGCGAGCGCCGTGCTCGAGGTGGCCGGCGCCGCCCTTTCCGCCGGCGGCACGGTGGCGGGGGTGGGGATCGCCAACCAGCGGAGCTCGACCATCGTGTGGGACCGCCGCACCGGGGAGCCGGTGGGGCCGGGGATCGGCTGGCAGGACCTCCGCACCGTGGGCACCTGCCTGGTGTTGCGGGACCAGGGCATCGGGGTGGCCCCCAACGAATCGGCCACCAAGCTCGCCATGCTCCTCGACCTCGCCGATCCCGACCGGACCCGCGACCTGTGCTTCGGCACCGTCGACACCTGGGTGGC
>Ga0187890_10000745_pt1 | contig 23613 bp, 22 predicted proteins | sample June2016WEW_21_1_FD_133005 | JGI IMG/M metagenome (GOLD analysis project Ga0187890, IMG submission 133005) | Peatland microbial communities from SPRUCE experiment site at the Marcell Experimental Forest, Minnesota, USA - June2016WEW_21_10 | ecosystem: Environmental > Terrestrial > Soil >... | reverse complement strand
CTCCACCAAGGGCCGAATCCGTTCCCACTGCACGTCGGTGAGATCCGCCATGCCCCTGGTTTGCTTCAAATTCGTCCGTGATTCAACTGTTTATTCACGCGCAACGTTTATGAGATAGCTTCTGAGAACTGAGAACTGAGAACTGCTCTGGAGGTTTGCGTGGATTTTCTCAATCGGATGCAACCGCTGGCCCTTCTCGTGATGCGGTTCGTTCTGGGAGCGATCATGATTGCGCATGGTTATCACAAGGTGTTCGGCGGGTTTCATCATCACATGGATTTCGTGGGCTCGCTCGGCATTCCGCGCTGGCTGGCATATTTTTCCGCAGGAACGGAATTCTTCGGCGGCATCGCGATCGTGCTGGGACTGTTTACGCGCTTCTTCGCGTTCGCCTTCGTGATCGAAATGGGCGTGGCCATCTGGAAGGTGCATTTCAAGAACGGGCTGACAGGCACTGGCGGATGCGAATTTCCGCTGGCGCTGGCTACGATCGCTTTCGCGCTGCTCTGTTTTGACGGCGGCTCGTGGGGATTGACGTTTGGCGGACGATCGCGGAGTGCGCGGAAAACGAAGAATTAAGGCCGGCCCTGAGCGCCGTGGAAAATCCGCAGGACTTCGATGATCTGCTCCTTAACGCGATAGACAGCGATATAGGGCAGGGGAGGGAACAGAAGCTCTCGGGTTCCTTCCTCGCGTCCGACGCGGCCACGATGCGGCCACTCTCTCAGGGATTGGATGGCAGCATACACTTTCCGCATGGTCGGCTGCCGGTAATGCGGATGGTGGTCTTTGAGGTAATCGCTAAGGTGTTGTAGATCCGCTGCGGCGGCTGGCGTCCAACGGATGCGCATTTTTATGAGCGCAACATCTGCTCTAAGCGGGCGTCCATTTCCTCTTGCTCAATGAACTCACCCCGGTCAGCCTGCGCAATACCCTCCCGCACGGCGGCACGAAAGTGGGCATCTTCCTCAAGCAGACGCAAGGCGGCATCCTTCACCAATCGTTGGGCGTCGGTGCCTTCCTTGGTGGCCATTTGAGCAAGCTGCGCTTCCTGCTCAGGGGTGAAATGTACTTCCATCGTCCACAGAGTAACGGAAAAGCTCCGCCTCAGGCAAGTTCCAAGTTGGACCTCTGGGCTTCTGCGGAGCAGAGCAAGCCCCCGTCTCTACAGGGGGCCGAGAGCCAAAGGGCTAAGAGCTAGCTACTGACAACTGACAACTGACAACTGCCCCTCAGAATTCCGCCAGCTCCTTCATCGCGCGGAACAGGTCGCTGGCCTGGGGCAGGATGGCATTCTCAAGTATCGGCTGATAGGCGACGAAAGTATCGGTGGCCGCGATTCGCTTCACCGGGGCATCGAGATGATGGAACAACTTGTCGGCGATGCGGGCGGCGATTTCGGCGCCGTACCCCCAGCTCAGCGAGTCTTCATAGGCAATCAACGCGCGGTTGGTTTTCTTCACCGAAGCGGCAATCGCATCCCAATCAAATGGGCTTAATGACCGCAGGTCGATCAGTTCGACGCTGACCCGGTGCTCGCGCTCCAGTTTTTGGGCGGCCTGCAGCGCGCGCGGAACCACCGCGCCATAGGTGATGACCGTGAGGTCGGTTCCGGGCTGCACAATCTTCGCTTTTCCAAACGGGACCATGTAGTTGGGGCCGGGATAGGGCGCGCGTCCGTAGGTCTCGCGGTAGAGGCGCTTGTGTTCGAGGAACAAGACCGGGTCATCGCAGCGGATCGCAGTGCGCAGCAGGCCGGCGGCATCGAGCGCGTTCGAAGGGAACACGACGCGCAATCCGGGAGTGTGCGTGAAGATGCTTTCGCCGCACTGCGAGTGGTAAATCGCGCCGCCCGTCAGATAACCGCCAATCGCCACGCGGACCACCACCGGCGCCGAAAAGGCGTTGTTCGAGCGCCAGCGGATGATGGGGAGTTCGTCGCGCAACTGCATCATCGCCGGCCAGATGTAATCGAAGAACTGGATCTCAACCACGGGCTTTAATCCGCGGGTTGCCATGCCGGTGGCGCGGCCAACGATGTTGGCTTCGGCTAGCGGAGAATTGAAAACGCGGTCGGAGCCGAATTCGATTTGCAAGCCCGCCGTCAGTTTGAAGACTCCGCCCTTGCCCTTGATTACTTTCTGCTTGAGATACTCTTCGCGGCTGGCGTCGGCCACGTCTTCTCCGAAGATGATGACGCGCTCATCGCGGCGCATTTCGTCGCGCAGCGTGGTGTTGATCAAGTCCGCCATGGTTTTATTTGGCGACGGCTTGCTCTGCGGATTAGCGTTCTGCGGACTAGCGTTCTGCGAGTCGGCGGGGCGCTTGCCATCGGCGGCGGTCTCGGGAGCGGCGGACGCGGGCTGCGTGTTGAACTGCGCCGAGGTGGGATCGAGATCGGGCGAGTACACGTAGTTGTAGATCGTGTCTGGTTGCGGTATCGCGGCTTCGAGAGCGCGGTCGGCATCGGCCTGGATCTGCTCTTCGATTTCCTGCTCGATTTGGTTGATCCCTTTTTCGTCGAGAATTCCCTCCCGCAGCAGAAACATCTGCAGGCGCGGGACCGGGTCGCGCGCGGCATCGGCGCGGCGCTCGGCGTCGGGACGGTAAAGGCGCTCGTCGTCGGAGAGCGAGTGGGAATAGGGACGAATCACATGGGCATGGACAAACGCAGGCCCGTGTCCCGCTCGACAGTACTCCGCCGCCCGCTTGAAAGCCGCATAGGCGACCACGGGGTCGGTGCCGTCAATCTCTTCGAAATGAAAGTTGGGGAAGCCGGAGACGAGACGCGAAATGTTGCCCCCGGCAGTCTGCACTTCCACGGGCACGGAAATCGCGTATTCGTTGTCTTCCACACAGAACAGCACCGGCAGCCGGCGGTTGGAGGCGGTGTTCAGCGCCTCCCAGAATTCGCCTTCGCTGGTGGTGCCGTCGCCGAGCGAGACATAAGTAATTTCATCGCTCTGGAATTGGACGTCCTTGAACTGGCGGTAATCGCCCTCGGCTTTTTGGGAGGCCTTGGGATGCCTGGCAAAATAGCGGCCAGCTTCGGCGCATCCGACGGCTTGCAGAATCTGGGTACCGGTGCAGGACGACTGGGTGACCACGTTGAGCCGCTTGTAGGCCCAGTGCGAAGGCATCTGGCGGCCGCCGGAACTGGGATCGTCGGCCGCGCCTACGGCGCCGAGCAGCATTTCATACGGAGTTGCGCCCAAGGCGAGACACAGCGCGCGGTCGCGGTAGTAGGCATAGAACCAGTCGTAGCTGGGCTTCAACGCCAGGGCGGCAGCGACGCCCAGGGCTTCGTGGCCGGCGCCCGATATCTGGAAGAAGACCTTCTGCTGGCGCTTGAGCAGGATCTCGCGGTCGTCCACGCGCCGCGAGGTGAACATGATGCGATACGCGTCGATGAGTTGCTGACTCGTCAGGCCCTGATAGGTCCTGGCCGGTTTCGCAACGTTGCCTTCGTTCAGCTTGGGATCGACTTTGGTCGTGGCCATGCCGCGCTGTTCACCCCACTGAGTTCCAGCCCCGCATTATTGTAAACCAGTACTCAGTTGCCAGTACCCAGTACCCAGAAAAAGACTGAGAACCCGCAACTGGGTACTGGCAACTGGGTACTGGGTACTGACTTCCTGCGTTATCCTGAACTGTCCATGATTCGCTTCCTGCGCCCGTTCGATCCGCATCGCGTCCGCTTGCTGGTATTTGATCTTGATGGCACCCTGATTGACTCGCGCCTGGATTTGATTCACTCCGTGAATGCGATGTTGCGGCACATCGGCCGCCCCGAACTGGACGGCGACCTGATTGCCAGCTATGTGGGAGATGGCGCGCCCGCGCTGGTGCTCCGCGCGCTCGGCGGCACGGACACGGATAACGAGGCGCTGTTCCGAACAGCGATGGAGTATTTTCTCGGCTACTATCGCTTGCACAAGCTCGACCACACCACCGTTTACGAGGGGATTCCAGAGACGCTGGCGAGCCTGGCGGAGCCATCAGATGGACGGCAGCGGAAGATGGCGGTACTCACCAATAAACCGGTCAATGCTTCGCGCGATATTGTGCGGGCTCTGGGGCTGGGAGACTTTTTTGTGTGTGTGTATGGCGGCAACAGCTTCACGACCAAGAAGCCCGATCCGCTGGGGGCGCGGACCATCCTGCAGGAAACGGGCGTGGCGGCGGGTGAGGCGCTGATGATCGGAGACTCGTCGATTGACGTCTTGACGGGGCGCAATGCCGGGTTGTGGACCTGCGGCGTGACCTACGGATTCGCTCCGCATTCGCTGGAAGAGGTGCCCCCGGATGTGCTGATCGAAAGTCCCCGCGAACTGGGAGAGTTGTTGCGCTAGCGGCGGCGGACCACGGCAACTATCCCCCTAACGGCCGGCGGAACTCAGGAGACGGCGCCCAGGGTTTGCAGCGCTTGGCGCAAACGCGAAACGTCTTCCCGTTCTCCTTGACCGTCCAGGGTGAACTCGCATCCGTAACGATAGCCATTGCGGTTGCGCACCGCACCCGGAACGCGAATGGGTTCGCCGGAATACGGCAGAGTAAACTCAATCTCGACTTCTTCTCCAAATTTCAATTCCACCCCCGCCATTATGCACATCCCATATTCGCTAATGTCTGTGCCCCGCCCATCTCTTATCAGAGTCGCGTCTTGTTTATGGAAAATAATCCGGAGCGGGACGTCGAGTTTGTAGCGTATCGAACGGCGGTTGGTTTGGTACGCAGGCGGCAAGCCGGCAACGATCTCAGGGGCCATAATGCGACCTTAACAGCTTTGCTCCCGCGGGTGGAAGGAACGGAGGTGCGGAGCGTCAGTCGTCAGTTCCATCACGCTCCTGCGCCGGAATGGTTGCCGGAGCCGGTCCAGACAGGCAAAGGTTTTTCTGCCGCGCGGAGGGAAGCGAATCTGTGTACAATTCCACTGCTTTTGAAGTCAGGAAAGAAATTCCGATTCTCACTCTATTTTTGCGACCTAGGAGGTCAACCATGAAAAGACTTACGGGATCGAGGCTCGCCCTGGTTGCTTCGTTCGCGGCTGCAATATCCGGGATCGCTGCTGGCCAGGACACGACGTCTGCCGCAATGCCACCCAAGGTGCTGGTGATCACACGGGAATACACCAAGCCGGGCAAGGCGGGAACTCAACATGAAAAGACCGAAAGCGTGTTTGTTCAGGCCATGGCGCGTGCCAAATGGCCGACCCATTATCTGGCGGTGGAATCTCTTTCGGGTCCGTCGCGAGCGCTCTTTCTGACCCCTTACGATTCGTTTGCCGCGTGGGAAAAAGATACGCTCGCAACCGAGAAGGATGCCACGCTGTCGGCTGCCCTTGAGCGCGCCTATGCCGCGGACGGTGAACTTTTGAGCGAGACCGACAACGTCGTGTTGTCATTCCGCGAGGAATACAGCCTGCGTCCCGGGGCGGACATACCGCACATGCGCTACTTCGAAATCTCGCGCTTCCAGGTTCGCCAGGGACATGACAAGGACTGGGACGAAATCGTGAAGCTGGTAACCGCCGCTTACAAGAAAATCCCCGACGCGCACTGGGCGACCTATGCGGCGGTCTATGGATTTCCAGACACTACCTACATCATTTTCAACCCGATGAAGTCGGCGGCGGAGATTGACAAGAACTTCGCGATGGGCAAGGAGTTTGAAGCGGCGATGGGCGAAGAAGGCATGAAGAAGCTCGCCGAGTTGTCAGCAGGAGCGATTGAGTCCAGCCAGACGAACCTGTTCGCGTTTAATCCAAAAATGAGCTACGTGTCGGACGATTGGATCAAGGCCGACCCGGAGTTCTGGAAGCCAAAAGCTGCCCCTGCTCCCGCGGCCGCCAAGAAAGCGGCGGATAAGCCGGCTGATACTCATTAAGATCCGAGCTTGGAAAACACCGAGCCCGCCCTTCCGTTGCCAGAGGGCGGGCTTTTTTTGAGGAGACATGCACGATCGGGCTGGTTTTCATTCGCTCACCCACGGACCCGCTCTTCTATTCCCATCGTCGCCCGCTCCTGCTACCTTTCAAGTGACTCTGCAATCAGCGGGAAACGCGGCAGCCGTGTCTCTACCGGAAAATTTGTGTGAACAACAAGGTCAATACCTGGGGCTTTACCCCCGCCGAACTCCGCAAGCTGCACAGCTTGAAGACTCCTCATGGCATTCAGCGATTGCTGGACGACATGCCGTACCACCTGGCTGACAGCGCCTGGTCTCCGCGACTTGTGCTGCGGGAAAACACCTCGCATTGTTACGAGGGCGCGCTGTTTGCGGCGGCCGCGCTGCGCGTCATCGGATATCCTCCGCTGATTCTCGATCTCGAAGCCGAGCACGATACCGACCACGTGATTGCCGTGTATCGCAATCCCACGGACGGGCATTGGGGTGCCGTGGCCAAATCGAATTACACCGGATGCCGTTATCGCGAGCCCGTGTATCGTTCGCTGCGCGAATTAGCGCTCAGTTATTTCGACACGTACTTCAATCTGCGCGGAGAGCGAACCCTGAGGACTTTTTCCCGGCCCGTCAACATGCGGCGTTTCGATTCGCTCCATTGGATGACTACGGATCAGCCGGTCTGGTTCGTGGCGGAATACCTGCTTACCATTTCTCACTATCCGCTGATTACTCGCGCTCAGGCGAAGCAACTGCATCGACTGGATGGACGGTCGTTCCGGGCGGGATGTCTGGAGCGCGCCGAGAAAAAGGCTTAGCCGCCCGTGGGGAAAGTACGCTCTGTATCAGGATATGCCTTTAGGCATACCGCAAGCCGCGCCATGATGCGCCTTTAGGCGTTGCTCTTGGGCGCCGGAGTTTCACCAGGCGGCTAACCACGGGGGCGCAGGGGAATTGGCTTTTCTTGAGGAACTGCTGGTCGGCCTGCTGCGTATATCTTTCATGCGTTCTCGTCTTGAGCTAGTCTTCGCGGTTGTTCTGATGGCGGGTTGCGCGTGCGGCCAAGACTCAACTTCACCTTCACCTCCTGCTGTAACCACAACGACGCCGGGTTCGCCGCCCATCGATGCGAAACCCATTGATCTGAAGCCCGATGCCAACGGCATCATGCCTCCGGAGCAGATTCGGGAACTTCTGCGCCGTGCCGGAGAGAAGGACATGGAAAACGACAAGCGCCAGCGCGATTACACCTACATCGAGCGCGAGGAGCGGCACCACCTCGATGGTCATGGCGGGGTAAAGAAAATCGAATCAAGGACCTCCGAGGTCCTGGAGATTTATGGAGAGCCGGCCGAGCGGCTGACCGCCAAGGATGACAAACCGCTGTCGCCGGACGAGGCGAAAAAGGAAGACGACAAGCTTCAGAAGATCATCGACAAACGTAAGAACGAATCCGAAGACGGCCGCCGCAAACGACTGGAGCGCGAGCAGAAGGACCGCGAAGAAGACCGCAAGTTTGTGCTGGAGATTGCCGACGCGTTCAACTTCCGGCTGATCGGCTCCGAAGTGGTCGATGGGCACGATGCCTGGGTGCTGGAGGGTAACCCGCGTCCCGGCTACGTGCCCAAGAACCGCGAATCCAAGATGCTCAGCGAGTGCAAAGGTCGCGTCTGGATCGACAAGGCCGAAGCGCAATGGGTGAAGCTCGACGTCACCGCGATCGATACGATATCGGTTGGCTTCGTACTGGCAAGATTTCACAAAGGCACGCATATTCTCGTTGAGCTGACCAGGGTCAACGATGAAGTGTGGCTGCCCAAACACGTCCAGTTTCACCTCGACGTGCGTCTTGCCCTGCTCAAGAACTACGACGAAGATATCGAACAGACCTTCCGCGATTACAAGAAATTCCGCACGAAGACGAAGATGACCGTGATAGGGGAGGAGACTCGTGAGCAGTGACGGCGAGGGCGCAACCTCAAAGCATGCCCGCGCTACGCTGACTTCTTTGCCGATAGGCAAAACCTGATCACTTTTCCGGGTTTTGACTGTGGAACCGTCGTCTCTTTCCTTCGGAAGTTCGCCGGTGTGTAGAAATTAATAACTCGGGCCATAACAGCTACTCCCACTCATGCGACAAGCAAGTGAGTTGCCAAAGCGCGCGCGACCCAACGGGGCGTTCTGAAACTCGCTGAAGATGCGATAGAAGGATACAAAGTGGTCGTCTTTCGGCCATTTACCACAGAAAAAAGGGGTCTCGATCCGGTGGCTGTCCCCACCAAGGAGAGTGGCGGGCTCCCAACCGAGAGGGGAGTGGGTTAATCTCCCCTCACATGGGTGGGTGAATTCCCGTGTCCCCAACTCGGAATGCGTTCCAACAAGAGTGTGGCTGCTCGGCCCGCCGCTCACTACTCACTACTCCATCCGATACTCGATCCTGATTCCCCGGCGCTCGATTTCTTCGAGGAAGGTTTGGGCGGGCACATCTCTTTCCTGCAAAACTGCGCCGTGCTTGCTGACCGCGCCCATGCACATCATCTGCAGGACGATGGACGCCGGAAACGCGGTGGTGCGCATCATGGCGCTCATGTCGCTTTTCGGATCGTAGTGGTCGACCATGGTAAAGGTCGCGACTCGGCCTTTGAGTTTTCCGCCGAGCAGGCCGCGAACTCCGGGAGCTCTGACGGATTCGTGGGCCTCCAGGCGCATGATGCAGACGTCAGGGCCCTTGCCGGCAAACTTCCCCTCGAACACTTTTGACAGGAGCGCGCGCGGCGAGACTTCCACGTTACCGACCCGCATTTTCTCGTTCGAAAACAGGCCCAGTTCCTTCAATTCGCAGAGTAGATCGTAGTGGCCGGGATAGCGCAGAGTCTTCTCGAAGCACTCACCAACTTTGCCCTCGAAAGTTTCGGGCATGGTGGAAGTTCCGCCGGAGGTTTGAAAGGCCACGAGCGGGGCGAAGCCATCCATGTGGAATGGTTCCGGCTCGGTGAGCGGCTCGATGGTGACCAACTTGCCTTTGCGCAGAATGCGCGCCGGTTCCACGTATTCGTTGATCAGTCCTTCGACGGAAAACACGAGTTGATAATTAAACGGAGGCATGGGGCGTTCGGGCAGGCCTCCGACGTAGAGCTTGAGCGCGTCGGCGCGTCCGTCGAGGCGGCGCACCAGTTCGCCGCCGAGAATCGAGGCCATGCCGGGAGAGAGACCGCAATCGGGAGCGATGCCAATGCCGCGTTTCTCGGCTTGCTTGGCGAGCGCCAGCTCCTGCCGGACAACGGTGTTGTTGCCGCCGAGATCGGCGAAATGGCAACCCGCGCTGATGGCGGCTTTCGCCAGTCCCAGGTTGAGGAAGTAGGGAACCGCGGAGAGCGCGCCATCGTGGCCCTGCATGAGGCGAGTCGCGTCTTTTTCCCTGGCGGCGTCGAGCGCGACGGCGCGCACTTTCTTGCTGGCGGTGATGCGGTTGACGCGAATAGCAACGTCTTTGGCGCGCTTGACGTCGTTATCGGCGAGAGTGACGGAGTCGACTTGGCCCTGGCGGGCCATATCGTAGGCGGCTGCTGATCCCATCATGCCGGATCCAATTACGAGTAGTTTCATGAGTGCTCCTAAGGGTTAGCAAAAAGTTGGGCTAGCAAAAAGTCGACTGCTGGAAGACACAATAGCCTAGCGCAACCTGGGGAGAAGAAGAAGTGACGTACCTCACTGAGCGCGGGTGAGGTGAATATCGTAATATGCACTGTTCTCCCATCATGCGCGCCACGTGGCAAAGAGTCGTTCCCAATCTTCATTACGCGGCCACGCTTCTGCTGGCAGTTTTGGCAGTGCCCGCCATTCAACACCTCCACTTGCCCACGCATCTCAACTGGGGCGCAATCGTTGTGTTTTACTGGGTCACCGTTGGATCCAGATCCCTCTTGTATGCCCTCGTGCTTTGCCTGTTGGCTTTACCGCTGCGCCAGAGTATTGGAATCTTCTGGGCACGTTACAGAAAAGAAAAGCTGCGCTTGGTTTTTGCGCTGTTGTTTCTGGTCGCGTTGCATCGTTTCCTCTCGTTCGCCATCGCAATGTTGCTTACCGTGGAGGCCTTGTTTGTTGCCGAATTAGCGGAAAGAAGCAACTCCGAGGCGGGTTCGTTTCCGAGGAAAGCGCTTGCCGTCCTGGCGTCCGCAGCCTACATGTTCCTGGGCGCCAGTCTGGTGATGATCTATAACGACATCATTGTCGCCGCCAGGTTTCCACTCTCCTACGACGCTTTCCTGAACCGAGTCGACACCAGCATCTTGTGGGGCCGAAGTGTTTCGGTCATCGCCCACACGATGTTTACCGTTCTGCCTGCCCGATTGCTCAGCTTCCTGGATTTTTCTTATTTCCAGATGTTTCCTGTGGTCGGAGCCGCCCTCCTTATCAGCGCCTACCATTCGTGGAGACGGGGCATGCAATTCGTCGGGTGCTGCCTGACTGCGTACTACCTGACGCTGCTGGTTTTCTATGTCTGGCCCACCTATGGCCCTTATATTTTCTGCAGTACCCATACCGCACAATTCCCCCACTACCTCACGTCGTATATTTTTCAGACGGCTGGAATGCAGAATCTCCCAGCCATATCGCAGCATCGAAGCCGATCCCTCGCCAGCGGGTACTACATTGCCTTTCCCTCCATGCATCTGGGACTGCCGGTAATCGCGATGTGGTTTATGCGGCGCTGGAGATTCGCGTTCTGGTTCCTGGCCGCCTACATCTGCATTGTGGCCTTCACGGTGGTGATTTTGGAATGGCATTATGCGCTCGACATTCCTGGAGGAATCGCCGTGGGCGCGCTTGCCCTTGCGATCATGAGCTGCAGAACGGCTACGGGCGACTGAAGATTCGACGAGAAATGGGAGACTTTTCTTTTCGAGCCCCTCGAATTCTCTGCATCCCGCGATCGAATCCACAGCCTCATTTCGCCTGTAAGCAAGGGTTTTTCTGAAGGTGGCAGCGGGTGTTCTAGTGCGTATTTTCAGCGGGTTGCGCGCCTGTTCAAGTACTTCCGTACCGTCTCTAGTACCTTAGTTACTCCAACTCGGGTGACCGGTGCTCTACTTGCGCATAAACTACTAGCTGTAGTGGTATGTATTAACCGAAATACAATATATAGAACGAAGCTCCAACCCCGCATTTGGTGAATTCCAGAAAACCCCCATAAAACCCAACAAAACCGGAAGATTCACGTGGAGAGGCCCTCGCTTCCGGTTGAGTTATGCTCAGCACACCAAAATACACTCGAACCCGTAGGGAAACGTTAATGGCCGACTCGCGAGAAGTGATGAATATTCGTCAAGCTTCGCAGTATCTGGGAGTGAGTCCGGACACGCTTTACAAGTACGTGAACGAGCAAAAGATTCCGGCCTTCAAGCTGGGCAATCGCTGGCGCTTCAAGAAATCGAAGCTGGATCAGTGGATGGAAGAGAAGTCGATGGAAACGGAGCCGCAGGGTAAGAAGAAAATCAAGGCGGCGGTGAAAGCTGCGGGAACTCCGTAGACGAAGTCTGTAAACGATCTTCGTAAAAGAAGGGCGGGCACATGTTTGGAATGGGAACGAAAACGATAGTGGGACTGGATGTGGGCTCTTCGAGCATCAAGGCGGTCGAGCTCAGGAAGACACGCACTGGCATCGAAGTGGCGCACCTCGGCCTGGAGCCCATCGCGCCCGACATCGTGGTCGATTCCATGATCGTGGACTCGGGCACGGTTTCGGCGGCCATCGCCAAGCTGTTCACCGACACTCTGATCAAGTCGAAGGCGGTGGCCACGGCCGTGAGCGGGCACTCGGTGATCGTGAAGAAAATCTCCTTGCCCTCGATGAGCGATCAGGAACTGGCGGAGACCATCCAGAAAGAAGCGGCGCAGCACATCCCGTTCGATCTGGCGGATGTGAACCTCGACTACCAGATTCTTTCCGACGACGCGACCAGCCCGACCATGGATGTACTCCTGGTGGCGGTGAAGAAAGACAAGATTCTGAACTACACCAACGTACTCTCGATGGCGGGCAAGACTCCGGCTATTGTGGATATCGATGCGCTGGCCCTGCAGAATTGCTACGAATACAACTATGAGCCGGCACCGACGCAGGTGGTGGCGTTGCTCAACCTGGGCGCGAGCGTGATGAACATCAACATCGTCAAGGGCACGACGCCGCTCTTCCCGCGCGACGTTTCGGTGGGCGGCCATCAGTACACCGATTCGCTGCAGAAGGAACTGGATCTCAGTTTCGACGACGCGGAATCCCTGAAGCTGGGGCGCAAGGTGGGCACGGTGCAGGACGATGCGAAGACGCCGATCCTGCAGCAGGTGACCGAAATTATCGTGCTCGAAATTCAGAAGACGTTCGACTTCTTCCGCGCCAGTGCCGCCGGCGAGCACATCGAGAAGATTTATCTGGCCGGCGGTTCGGCCAAAGTTCCGGGACTGGTGGAAGCGCTGCGCCAGGAATTTTCCATGCCGGTGGAGTTGTTCAACCCGTTCCAGAGAGTGGTGGCTCCGGCGGAGGGCGCCGGGGCGCAACTGGTCGAACAGAACGCCGGCCAGTTGGCAGTGGCCGTGGGTTTGGCCCTGAGGAGCTTTGAAAAGCTATGATCCGAATCAACCTGCTGGGTTCTCCGAAACCGAAAGGCAAGAAAAGTTCTGCCATCAGCATGCCGAGCTTCGAACTGGGCAACCTCGGCGGGCCATTTGTCCAGGTGGCTGCGGTGTTGCTGATTGCCGGCGCCGTCAATGCCGGGTACTGGTACCAGCTCGACCGGGAGAAGAAATCGATCGAGGTGCAAACTCGGCTGGCGGAACAGAAGAATCGCGAACTGGCCGACATCAAGGTGCGCTACCTGGAGCGGCAGAAGCAAGCCGAGGCTTACAAGCGGCGGGTGGATGTCATTGACCAGCTGCGCACCAACCAATCCGGCCCGGTCAACCTGCTCTCCATGATCGGCGATACGGTCAACAGCACCGAGGCGGTCTGGTTGAACAGCATGCAGGACCAGGGCGCGAACGTGGCCATTGACGGCACCGCGCTGTCGAGCGATGCGGTGGCCAACCTGATTTCGAACCTGCAGAAGACCGGTTTCTTCCGCAATATCGAGATCAAGGAAAGTTATCAGGACGACGCGGTGAGGGACATGCAGGCGTTTCAGTTCACGCTGACCTGCGAAAAGGCGAAGTCGTAAAGGCGGAACCGACTATGAATCTTGGCGAATTAACAGGTGTGAAGTTGCTGGGAGTGCTGATCCTGGTGGCCGTCGTGGTCACGGGTGGCCTTTACTACACGATCTATAAATCGGAACGCGATCAAAACAGCGCGGCCCAGATCAAGCTGCAGGCCAAACGGCGCGAGAACGCGGAACTCGAAGCCTACCGGCCGAAACTGGCCGACATGGAGCGCCAGCTCGCCAGCTTGAAGCAGCAACTGGAAATCGAGCGGCGCATCGTGCCCGACGAAAAAGAAGTGGACAATTTCATGCGCATGGTGAGCGGAGAAGCGCGCAAGGCGGGAGTGGAAATCCGCCGCTATACGGCGCGTCCCTACGTCGCCAAGGAATTCTATACCGAAGTGCCGTTCGAAATTGAGTTGGACGGTCCGTACTACTCCATGCTGGGGTTCTTCGACCGGCTGGGAAAAGTGGAGCGCATCGTAAACGTTTCGAACCTGATGGTGGCCTCGACCCATGCTCCAACCGCCGCGAAAACAAAGCATACCTACCAGTACGCGGCCAGTGAGAGTGTGGTGGCTACCTGCCTGACCACGACGTATTTCAGTCATGACCTGGATCCGGCGGCGCCGGCCAGCCAGCCCGGACCACCGGTGAAGAAGTAGGAAAGGGACAGGATGAAGATGAAGCCAGCGATCACGGCAACGACAACAATTCTGGTTTCGGTACTGGCCGCGGGCTTGGCCTCGGCCCAGAGTCCCCGCATCATCCAGAACACACGCGAAACGATGAACGGGGTGCAGCACCAGCAACAACAGGCATCGAATGAGGCGCTGCGTGCTCAAGATACTACCCGGCCGACGGAGAGGATTACGCACCCTCCGGCGAAGAAGCAGCAGCAGACGAGCTCGGCGCCGCGACCGGTGCAGACAAGGGCTCCAGCAGCGTCGTCAGGCGCGCCCCGAGCGAGCGCGAAAGGATCCTCCCACCATAGAGGGCATTGGGTCCACGGAGTCTGGGTTGAGGAATTCGTGCCGGGGCTTTCCGAGGGTCAGCAAAGCCGGGGTCAGCAAACCGAAGATCAGCAAACTGCGGATGCCCAGGCAGAAACTGCGCACGGCGCGGAAAACGGAGCAGGCGAGAACGCGGCGAACGAGCAGAACGTTGTCCCGGACAGCAAGTACAACGCCAACGGTAGACGAGATCCTTTCGTCAGTCCGGTGGTGAGCCACGCGGGCGGTTCGGGTTGCAGCACCGGCAAGAAGTGTCTGGAGATCGGGGCCATCAACCTGCGTGGGGTGGTGCGTTCTGAAAGCGGCTTTATCGCCGTGGTCAGCAACGGACTGAACAAAGCTTATTTTCTGCGGGAAAACGATCCGGTGTTCAACGGTTACGTGGTGAAAATCACCGGCGACTCCATCGTTTTCCAGGAAACGCTGCAGGACCGGTTGGGCAAGACGTTTACACGGGAAGTAGTGAAGAAGATTACGACTCCGGCAGTCTAAGCCTGGAGACTTAAAGACTTCGAAGAACACATGGAGGCGAAACCGCCTCGCATGGGGAGATAGGGAAATGCGAAAGCAACTGCTGGGTCTCTTGGTTCCGCTGCTGGCGTTCGTAGTGCTAGTGATAACGATCGCAGCCGCGGCTGACATGACGGGCAAGGGGGTGGCGGCGAGCGCTCGGTTGCAGAGGCTCGCGGTCACTGACAGCCAGGATGGATTGCGGGTCGAGTTCAAAGCGGAGGGCCAAGTGGCGCCCAAAGTGACGACGCTCGATTCACCGGCGCGCATCGTCGTCGACTTTCCCAACACCGTGATGGCCACGGCGCAAAGCCGCATCAGCGTTGGCCGGGACGGCGTGAAAGACGTCCGCGTCGGGATGGACGGGCAAGTGCCGCCCACCACGCGCGTGGTCATCGATCTCGCCACCATTGATCTGGCCAACCGTGATCTGGCCAACCGTGATCTCGCCAACAGCCGCCAGCATGAACTGGTGGCGGGCCCGGACGGCAGCTTCATTCTCAAGATCCACGACGCCGTCGCGGCCCACCGCCAACCAGCGGCGCCGGCCGCGAAGCCGGTGGTCGCGAGCGGAGCGCCGCAACCGGTGCTGGCTTCGGCCCCGGTGGCTTCGGCTTCGACAACCGCGGTTGCGCCCTCTCCGGTCGCGCCAGAGAACTCCGCGAAACCGGCGGACTTTACCTTCGTCGAGCCCAAGTTCTCGGTAAAAGAGGCTAAAGCTGACGACCAAGCCGCCCAGCCGGTCGCCAAGGCCCAGGAAGCGGCGGGTCGCTTTGCCGACAAGACCGCGGCTGAACTGGTCGCCAGCAATACCAACGCCGCGATGGGTCAAGCTGCCGGCAACGGGCAGACCGTCACGCCGGCCGTGAATCTGGCCGCCGAGCAAAAGGTACAGTTGGCGCAGAAGCCGGCGGTGAGTGGCGGAGCCAAGTACACCGGCGAGCCGATCTCGGTCAATCTTAAGGATGTGGATCTGAAAGACTTCTTCCGCCTGATTCACGAGATCAGCGGTCTGAATGTGGTTCTCGATCCCGCGATCCATGGCACGCTGACGATTGTGCTCGACGACGTGCCGTGGGATCAGGCGCTGGACATCGTACTCAAGAACAACGACCTGTCCCGCCAACTGGACGGCAATGTGCTGCGCATCGCCACGGTTGAGACGTTGAGGAAGGAAGCCGAGGGCCGGCGCGCCCAAATCGATGCCGAGGCGCTCGCGGTCGATAAAGTCAGCATCACCCGCTTCCTCAGCTACGCCCACGCCAAGGACCTTTTGCTGCCGCTCAAGAAATTCCTCAGTCAGCGTGGCGACATAGTCGCCGACGAACGCACCAACTCGCTGATCGTAAACGACATTCCGGGGGTACTGCCGCAGATTGACCGTCTCATCCAGCAGATGGACCGTAAGACGCAGGAAGTCGAAATTGAAGCCCGCGTGGTGGCGGCTACTCGCAGCTTCGCCCGCGACATCGGCGTGCAACTCGGCTTTGGCTGGGGCAACGGCACAACCTCCACGGGCGGCGCGCAAAACGTCGGGAGTTCGAGCAACATCGTCTCCGGGCTCAATCCGTTGTACCAGACAAGCACCACTGTCCCGGGATCGATTCCGTTGTTCTCTAACCTGGGTGCAACCGGGCCGACCAGCGGTCTGTCATTTATCAACGCTACCAACAACATGCGGCTCGACGTGATTCTCACCATGGCCGAGTCGCGCGGCTTGCTGAAAGTTCTTTCCCGTCCGCGTGTGGTCACGCAGAACAACATTCAGGCGGTTGTGAAACAGGGCGTGCGCGTACCGATCGTGACCCAGGCCCAGTTGGGTGGTCCGCCGACCAGTACCTACGTGGATGCATTCCTGCGACTGACGGTGACGCCACAGATCACATCGGAAGGAACCATCTTCCTGAATGTGGATGTTGAAAACACCTTGCCTAACTTTGGCGTGGAAGACTCCCAGGGCAACCCGGAACTGATCACACAGCAGGCGACCACACAAGTGCTGGTGACCGATGGCGGCACCGTGGTGATTGGCGGCGTCATCCAGACCCAGAACACGCTGGCCGTGTCGCAGGTGCCGGTGCTGGGAGACATCCCGTACCTGGGCAACCTGTTCAAGCACCGTACCGTGACTACTCAAAACCAGGAGCTGATTTTCTTCATCACTCCGCGCATCATTCAGACGTAAGCGCGAAGTTGAAACGGGCCACAGCCGCCGGCTTTCTCGGAGAACCTGCCGAGAGCCCGGCGGCTTCGCTTTTTGGAGTGCAGTTGCCAGCACCCAGTTGCCAGCAGAACTGCAAGCTGCCATCACTGGCAACTGGCAACCGGCAACTGACAACTGGTTCTTGCTACACTCCTTCCATGGATCACGCTGGCCGTCTGAGTCGTCTTCGATCTGGGCTCGAAGAGAACCATCTGGACTCACTGCTGGTGACTCACCTTCCAAATGTTCACTATCTTTGTGGGTTTACTGGCAGTGCGGCTGCTTTGCTGGTCGCCGATCGTGGTTCCATCCTCTTTACCGACGGCCGCTACCGCACCCAGGCAAAGGAGGAAGTAAAAGTAAAGGTCGCGAGGATTGTCATCGCTCGCAAGCCCCCACCGATGGCCGCCGCGGAGTGGCTAGCCGCGCACGGAAGAAGTTTGACGCCGGTATCCGTCGGCATCGAACCGGAGTCGATCGCCGCCGGCTTGCGTGACCGGTTGGCATCCGTGTTGAAAGGGAAGGCGCGCCTCCGTTTCGCGCCCCCGCTGATCGAGCGCGCCCGCATGGTGAAGGATGCAGCCGAGATCCTGCGCATCCGGCGCGCGGTTGAACTCGGAGCCAGTCTTTTCCAGGTCGCGCGCCAGAAAATTCGGCCCGGGGTGAGTGAGGTCGAAGTCGCCGCCGCCATGGAATACCAGGCGCGCTGCGCCGGCGCCGAAGGCATGTCTTTTCCGACGATACTCGCCTCCGGAACTCGCTCTGCCATCGTGCATGGCCGGGCCTCGGACGCGCGCATTCCCCGGCGCGGGTTCGTGGTCTGCGATTTTGGTGTTATACTCGCCCATTATTGTTCGGATCGCACGCGCACCGTGCATGTCGGACGGCCGTCGCCAGAAGCTCGACAACTGTATGAGGCGGTGCGGGAAGCGCAGCAGGCTGGCATAGCGGCGGTTCGTCCGGGCGCCACTGCCGCGGAAGTGGATGGCGCCGCGCGCCGTGTGTTGCGCCAGCGAAAACTGGCCCGGTACTTCACCCATTCGACCGGGCATGGTTTAGGATTAGAGATACACGAGGCGCCCCGCTTGGCAGCGGGGCAAACCCAGACGCTGGAACCCGGAATGGTCATTACGATTGAGCCTGGCGCTTACGTTCCCGGGAAGTGGGGCGTGCGGATCGAAGATGTGGTGGTGGTTACCTCTTCGGGCTGCGCAGTGCTGACGCCCTCAGATAAAGAACTGGTTATTATTTAGCCGGTTTCTCGTAAAGACGCGGCTTGCCGCGTCTGAGGCGGGGCAAGCCCCGTCTCTACAGCCGGAAGAAATTACGGCATCGCCAAGGCGATGCCCTGATACGAAATCAAAGCGGAACCCGCCGTATACATGAATCAAAAAGAGCTGAAAGAACTCATCGAATTCTTAATCGAAAAGGATATTGCCGAGTTTGAATTGGAGCGCGGCGATGTCAAGGTGAAGATCAAGCGCGGCACCGCGGCGCTGGCGGACTCGCGCAACGTTGTGTTTCATCCAGCGCCGGTCGCGGTTTCTCCGGCTTCGGCGCCCGTGCCTGCCCGCGCTGATCTGGCGGCAATCGACATTTCGCCTGAGCCTGAGGAAGTCCTGCACATTTTGCGGTCGCCGATCGTGGGCACGTTTTACGAATCGCCCTCGCCCGGCTCTCCGCCCTTTGTCAAAGTCGGCGATCACTTGGAAGTGGGCCAGGTTTTGTGCATTGTGGAAGCGATGAAACTGATGAACGAAATCGAATGCGACGCGGCGGGAGAGTTGGTCAAGAAACTCGTCGCCAACGGCCAGCCCATCGAGTACGGTCAGGAGCTGTTCGCCGTCCGGCCAACAAAATGAGATCGGGTGATCGGGCCATCGGGTGATCGAAAAGCGGGGCGTTGCTCTTAGATGACCCGATCACCCGATCATCCGATGACCCGATTCTCCGACATTCAAAGAAAATCCTGATGTTTAAGAAAATACTGGTAGCGAATCGCGGAGAGATTGCGCTGCGCGTCATTTGCGCATGCAAGGAACTCGGCATCCGCTCGGTCGCGATCTACAGTGAGGCGGACCGGAATTCGCTGCACGTGCGCTTTGCCGATGAGGCGATTTGCATTGGCCCGCCGCAACTGGCGCTAAGTTATCTCAACATTCCCGCCGTGATCAGCGCCGCCGAGATCGCGAACGTGGACGCCATCCATCCCGGTTACGGCCTGCTTTCGGAAAACGCCAACTTCGCCGAAGTCTGCGAGGCCTGCCACATCAAGTTCATCGGGCCCACTCCCGACGTCATCCGGCTGATGGGCGAAAAAGAAAAAGCTCGCGCCGCCATGAAACAGCACGGGGTGCCGATCCTTCCCGGCTCCGACGGCGTGGTCGCTTCCGCTGAAGAAGCGCGCGAGTGGGCGCGGACGGTCGGCTTCCCGGTCATCCTCAAGGCCACGGCCGGCGGCGGCGGCCGGGGCATGCGCATTGTGCGCGATGAAGATGAATTGCCCGGGCTATATAGGCAGGCGCAGTCGGAAGCCTCGGCCGCATTCGGCAATGGCGACCTTTATCTGGAGAAGTATATCGAGCACCCACGCCACATCGAATTTCAGGTGCTGGCCGACGAGCACGGCAACGTCGTCAGTCTGGGAGAACGCGAGTGCTCGATTCAGCGCCGCCACCAGAAGCTGATCGAAGAGTCGCCGTCCGTAAAGATGACTCCCGATCTGCGCAAAGAAACCGGAGACATCATCTGCAAAACGCTCAGCACTGTCGGCTACCACAATGCCGGCACTATCGAATTCCTCATGGACACGGACAGAGATAAAGATAGAAATAAAGATAGAAATAAAGAGCCGCGGCTTTACTTCATCGAGATGAACACACGCATCCAGGTCGAGCATCCGGTCACAGAAATGGTCACGGACGTGGACCTGGTCAAGAGTCAAATCATGATCGCCGCCGGCGAAAAGATGGCCGACGTATTGCACGGCCCCATCGTGCATCGCGGACACGCCATCGAGTGCCGCATCAATGCCGAGCACCCGGAGAAGTTCACGCCCTCGGCGGGCAAGATCACCACCTTCAATCCGCCGGGAGGAACGGGCGTGCGCATCGATACCGCCGCCTACGCCGAAGGCACGATTCCTCCATACTACGATTCGCTCATCGCAAAGCTGGTGGTCCGCGGCAAAGACCGCGACGAAGCCCTCTCGCGCATGAGCCGCGCCCTCGGAATGTTTATCGTGGAAGGAATCTACACGACAATCCCGCTGCACCGCCGCATTCTGGCCGACCCGGATTTCCGCGCAGGCAATTTCGATACGGGATTCATCGAGAGATTCCTGGCAAAAAAAGAGACGGTGTTGTGAAGTCTTATCCGTATAGACGCGGCTTGCCGCGTCTCAGGACGTTGAAAAACTGCGTCGCTAGGTTCCGGGAAGGGCACGGCTTCAGCTGTGCCGCAACTGCTGCTGAATTGAAGCGGCTTCAGCCGCTGAGGGTGATTGCTGCAGCGTGCCACGAGTTTGTTCACAATCGGAGACGCGGCAAGCCGCGTCTCTACAGTTGAAACCATGATGCAACTTCCGCGACTCTACCCCATTCTCGACGCTGCCTGTTTCCCCGACCCGGCCGCTATGTTCGCCGCCGCCGATGAACTCACCGCTGCCGGCTGCACGCTGCTGCAGTATCGCAACAAGTCTGGCAACGCTCGGCGAATGCTCGAGAAGGCGCGAGAACTCAGGGCGCGTCTCGGAGCGAGCGCCAAGCTCGTCATGATTATGAACGACCGCGCCGACCTCTGCCTGGCCGCGCAATATGACGGCCTGCATGTTGGGCAGGATGATCTCCTGCCCGAATCGGCGCGCCGCATCATCGGCCCCGCTCGCTGGCTCGGAGTATCAACCCACAATCCCGAGCAGCTTGCGGAAGCCGACAAAACGACAGCCGACTACCTGGCCATCGGCCCCATCTTCGCGACCACCAGCAAGGCCAATCCCGATCCTGTCGTGGGACTCGAAGGCCTTCGCCGGGCAAGGGAACTTACGCGCAAGCCGCTGGTCGCGATCGGCGGCATCACCCGCGCCAACGCCCGTTCCGTCATCGAAGCCGGCGCCGACTCCGTCGCGGTGATATCCGACTTGTTACGGGATCCGCGCAAATCAGCAGAGGAATTTTTGAGGCTTCTGGGTTAAAGTTGAATGCTCTTGCAACGACGATGCCGTACTACACGGTCTCTTAGGAGTTCGTCGTTTAGGTGAGATTCGTATCAGGGCATGCCTTCAGGCATGCCGCAAGTGCGTTAGCATCAACGCGCCTTCAGGCGCTGGATTTCGAAATTCGAGTTTCACCACGGTCCCTTAGGAGGTTCGTGAGCACGAACGTTCCACCCCCAGTTCCCGCTTCGAAAGTCGCTTCGAGCACCAGCGATTGGGAGCGTCACCTCCATCAGGACAAAGAGCTAGTCAAAGGCCTCGGCCTGACCAGCGCGACCATGCTGGTGATGGGCTCCATGATTGGCTCGGGCATCTTCATTGTGTCCGCCGAGATTTCTCGCGAGGTCGCGTCACCCGCGCTGCTCATTGGCGCCTGGGTCATTACCGGCTTTCTCACCATTGTTGGCGCGCTCACCTACGGCGAACTGGCTGCCATGATGCCGCGGGCGGGCGGGCAGTACGTTTATCTGCGCGAGTCGCTAGGCCCACTCTGGGGCTTTCTCTACGGTTGGACTCTGTTTCTCGTGATTCAGACGGGGACGATCGCTGCCGTGGGCGTAGCCTTCGGAAAATTTCTCGGCGTCTTCTGGCCGGCAATCTCCTCCAGCAATTGGATCATCCATTTATGGAAAGTGCCCAAGTTCGCGATCGGCCCAGCTCGATCGACAATGATGCTCGGCGGCATGGACGTTGGGCTGAACACGCAGAACCTCGTCGCCATCCTGGTCGTGGTCGTGCTTTCGATCGTCAATATTTTCGGCGTGAAGACGGGCGCCTTCATTCAGAACATCTTCACCACCGCGAAAGTTGCGGCGCTGCTCGGACTGATCCTCTTCGGAGTTTTTCTTGGCCGGAACGCGCAGGCGCTGGCCGCGAATTTCGGCGCAAGCTTCTGGAACAATTCTGGCCTTGGCACTTTGCACGACGTCGGCGGCGTTCTGGTTTCAACCGTGACTGTGCTCGCGATTGCGCAGGTTGGTTCGCTGTTTTCCGCCGATGCCTGGAACAACGTTACATTTACGGCCGGCGAGGTGAAAAATCCCAGCCGGAATCTCCCGTTATCGCTGGCGCTCGGTACCGGCGTGGTGATCGCGCTTTTCATCGCGTGCAACTTTATTTATCTGAGCGCGCTGCCGCTGGTGGGCACTCCGACCGGCGCGACGCTCGTGGAGCGCGGCATCCAGTACGCCCGCGAAGACCGCGTCGCCACCGCGGTCGTGACCCAGATGTTCGGTTCCGCCGGCGGCGCGCTGATGGCCGTGGCCATCATGATTTCCGGCTTCGGCTGCTGCAACGGGTTAATTCTCTCCGGGGCGCGCGTCTACTACGCCATGGCGAAGGATGGTCTGTTTTTTCGCAGCGTTGCCCGGCTGCATCCCGGCTACAAAACGCCCGCGATTTCGCTGATGGTGCAGATGGTTTGGACGTGCGTCCTCTGCATCTCCGGCAGTTACGGCCAGCTCCTGGACTACATTATTTTTGCGGTGCTGGTGTTCTACGTGCTCACCATCTTCGGACTTTTCGTTTTGCGCCGCACTCATCCCGAGGCCGAGCGTCCGTACAAAGCCATCGGATACCCCATCTTGCCTGCCATCTATATCGTGATGGCTTTGTTTATCGACGTGGTGCTGTTACGCTACAAACCGCAATACACTTGGCCGGGACTGTTCATCGTGCTGCTCGGCATCCCGGTGTACTACATCTGGCGGCCGCGCGCCCAGAAAACTTCGGTTTAACCTGACAGGAGAGATGCTACCGATGACTGACCTCTTTGCGAAAAAGCCGCTTGAGCTTCTGCTGCACGAAGCGCAGGCGACTGGCGCGCATAGCTTGAAACGCACGCTGGGTGTATTTCAGTTAACGGCGCTGGGCGTCGGCGCCGTGATCGGAGCCGGAATCTTCGTGCTTTCCGGATTGGGCGCTCACTATGCCGGTCCAGGGCTGATGCTTTCCTTTGTGCTCTCCGGTTTGGGTTGCACTTTCGCGGCTCTGTGCTACGCCGAGTTTGCCGCCATGATCCCATTGGCGGGCAGCGCTTACACCTACGCTTACGCTACGCTGGGCGAACTTATTGCCTGGATCATCGGCTGGGACCTCACGCTCGAATATGCCATGGGCGCCAGCACCGTGTCGTCCGGCTGGTCGAACCACTTCATCGAACTGCTCAATATCTTCCATATCAAGATGCCGTTGTGGCTGGCCTACGACCACTGGACTGGACTCAGCCAGGCGGAGAAGATCGTCGCTCGTCAGATGGCGCTGGCATCGGATTCCACGCTTGTTCCCGGCACCCAGGCCTTTCTCAACAAAGTCACAGAGATCATGAGCGCGCAATCCCCAGAGTTGTTGCAGAAAGGCCACGACCTCTTAGGCGCGCCGCATCTGTTCGGGTATGAAGTCGGGGTTAATGTGCCGGCTTTCTTGATCGCTCTGGTGATCACCGCGATCCTGGTGATTGGCATCAAGGAAAGCGCCCGCTTCAACGCCACGATCGTCACCATCAAAGTTGGAGTTGTCCTTTTTGTCATCGCGCTCGGTTTCCACTACGTCAGCGCCAGCAACTGGGGAACGGACTGG
>Ga0187890_10000744_pt1 | contig 23629 bp, 27 predicted proteins | sample June2016WEW_21_1_FD_133005 | JGI IMG/M metagenome (GOLD analysis project Ga0187890, IMG submission 133005) | Peatland microbial communities from SPRUCE experiment site at the Marcell Experimental Forest, Minnesota, USA - June2016WEW_21_10 | ecosystem: Environmental > Terrestrial > Soil >... | reverse complement strand
TCCGTCGCGCCGGACGCACGCCACCGGTCAGAAAGCCGGTTAACTGTGCCCGGCGGGCGATCTCGTCCTGTTGCCGGTTTGGTCCTGATCAGCTGGGTGCTGTGACCGCGGGCTGCTGAAGCAGCAGGCCGTGCAGGACCTTCATGACCTGGTCGTGAATCTGGTCGGGCTTGAGCCGGTCGGTGGGGTGATACCAGCGGGCGATCGAGGTCAACGCGCTGTTGAGCAGGTTGACCGCGATGGGAATGTCGATGTCGGGGCGGACGAGTCCCTCGTCGACTCCCTGCCGGAGAAGCTGTTCCGCGGAGCGGTTCACCTGCCGGGCCCAGGACTGGTAGCTGCGCAGTCCCTGGGATGAGAGCTGGTGCTGGTCGGCCATGAGCACCAGGTAGTAGGCCCGGTAGCGGGCGGCCGAGGTCACGTGCAGGCGGACGTAGGCCTCAAGTTTGTCACCCGCGCCCGCAGTGCTGCCGACGATCTGCTCGATACCCTCGCGCAGAGGGTAAATGGCCTGCTCGACGATGGTTTCCAGCAGGCGCTGCTTAGACGAGACGTACTGGTAGACCGTCGGCTTGCTGACGCCCGCCTCAGCGGCGATGTCGTCGAGGGTCGCATCGGCGTAGCCGCGCCGCTCGAACACCCGGGCGGCCGCAGCCACCAGGTCCTGGGTCTCGAGCGCCCGCCGCCTGCCCACCAAACTCCCCTCTCCGGCCAAGTCGGAGCTTACCTGAACTCAAGAGTAGCGAAGACTCCGCTTCCGTGCACTCAAGATGCAGCATGGCCAGGAAATATTGGGCTTGACGGATGCCTGCCGATGAGACATATTTCTTTACTAACTGGTTAAAAAACGGTCTTCGGGAGGGCACATGCGCGACGTCGACATCGTGGGAGCGGGGATCACCCCGTTCGGGAAGCACCCGGACGCCACCATGAGCTCGCTGGCGGCCACCGTCATCGGCGCGGCCCTAGCCGACGCGGGCCTGCCGGCTTGCACACATGACGATTCCCCGCCAGCGCCATACCGGGAGATCGCCGCGTGGGGAGACCGGCGGGAATTAACCTCTCCCGCCGCCCCGGCAGAGCCACCGGACTGGGCCAGCGCAGAAACCTGGGCCGTGCTGCGTCACAACGAGCCGCATACCTCGGCGTTCTGGACAGTGACGTTGTCGTGCGGGCATGTCACCGACGTGGTCGCCCCCGACCTCGGCTGGAAGCCCGCCGACGGCCCCAGCCGGGTCAGCGCCAGCAGGCTGCAGGAAATGACCACGGAGTTCGAGGAGCTCTGGGCAGAGCAGCCGGACGCACAGTCGCACCGCGAACGCGAGCACACGCAACGAATGCTCGCCGAGGGGTGGCCGGGCCCGAGCCCCGAGCACCTGTGCTACACCTGCCCGCGGGCCCGGATCATCGTCGCGTGCCAGCGCATCGGCTGGCTTGTCCCGCGCCCGCCCGAGCCGAAGCCGCCGAAGCCGCCGGAGCCGCCGTCCCGGGCCAGCCTGAAGCGGCAGCTGCGGCAGGCCGAGACCCAGGCCGACGAACTGCGACGCCAGCTCGCCTAGTTAGACGCACCCGCGGAGCAGCAGCCTGGCACCTGACTGAGCCCAGCTTCCCGTGCCGTGACCATGCCATGGGGGTTCATCGGTTCCCATGGGGGTTCAAGTCGGTTCCTTAGGTAAACCCCAGTTGCAGATCACGTCCTCTGCGGCCTGACAGAAATGTATTTCCGCTGGTCAGAGACATATGGCATTAGCCAGCAGACGCAAGCGCGCTACAGATCTATCTCGGCGCTGTGGCTTATAGAGCAATTTGGGGTAGTGGGGTCGGTCCCCCCTCGGACACGCATTACAAAGCTCTGACCTGCGGGTATCTAATATTACTTCTAGATATCAATACATAGTCACAGGTCAGCGGCGTAGGGGTTCAAGTCGGCCCCAGATTGCGGAACGGTAACGACGCGCGGCCTTTGGCTGGATACGAAGAGCCTGCCAAGGTAATGCGTCGTCGGCAGCCGCCATCCGGTGGCCCGCTGCTCCTGCTCGTAGGCAGCAAGACCAGCTCTGCGTTCCCGCCGCCGACGGCCGAGGCGCCCCTCGTCCGCCTCGGCCAGTGAACTCGGCGCATCCTACGACCGGAGATAGATCTCGTCCGCGTCGTAGTCGGCCATCTCCATCATGCCGGGCGCCACGCCGGCCTCCTGGAACGCCGGAAAGGTGAGATGCATTGCCTGGGGCGATCGGGCGCGTGGGGCTTGCGTAACGCAATTAGCCCTGCGTCAGCTGATAGCCGGGTTGTCGCGCGGATATCGTTGCCGCGTGCTTTGTCATCGTCTCGATGCGCGCGTTGCTGGGCGGTCCCGCGCCAGTAGACGGGTCCACAGGCCACACGCAGCTGAGAGTAGCCCTACTCTTCCGCGGTCTGGCCGATGCGCTGGACGGAATCGCGTACTGCGGGACTGAGCTGCCTCAGCAGCGGTGCCGCGGCACCCTGCATCTGCCGCATAGCGTCGTCAATCCCGGCGTCTGACCCGGCGGCGCTGTCCGCGGACCTGTCTACGGCAGCGAGCGCGCGGCCCGTGACCCCGCCGAGGTACTGGGACTGCTCGAGGAAGCGCCGCGCGACCGGGTCGTCCATCAGCACCGGCGCACCAATGAGCAGCATCATCATGTATGTCCTGAAGCCATCGGACGCGGCGTCGCGGTCGCCGGAGCCGTCGAGCAAGGACGAGATGGCCTTGACCGAACGAGCGGCCTGCGCCACCATGATGGCCGCCTGCGCGGCGATCGCATGGCCGCGCTGCCTGGACTGCCGCCTGCTGAGCAGCTGGTTCACGACGAGGACCGTGATCAGCAGCACCAGCAGGCCGGCCACCGTGTCCGTGGTCAGCGGCCGGGCCGCCCACCAGCGCCGCTGCGCGGCGTCGGTGAGCTCGCCGGCGACAAGCGCCAGCGTGATCAGCGTCGCGAGGATGGCGGCGGACCACCCCGTCAGTCGCGCCGACACGTGAGCGCCTCCAGGGCGCCGACGTGCGCCCGCACGTCCGCGTACCTGGCCAGTGCCTGCTGGGCGGCGAAACCCAGGACTATCGACACGAGCAACTGCGCTATCTCCTCCGGATCGGCGCCGGGGTCGAGAACCCCGGCCGACTGCCACCGTCTCACCGTCTCGGCGAACAGTTCGCGCTGGCTGCGGTACGTGGCGAGGGTAGCAGCCTTGAGCTCTGGGTTGCTCTGCGAGTGGCTCCAGCCGTGCATGGCGACCAGCAGGCGATCGATTCCGTCATTCCGGTCCTTGCCGAAGTCCTCGATGGTGCGCAACAGCTGCCGCATCAGCTCGGGAAGCGGCGGTGGCTCGGGGTTCCTCAGTATCGGTGCCACCTCGCGGCCGAGCTCGGCGGTTCCCTCGGTCACCGCGGCGTTGATGATCTCGTCCTTGCCCTTGAAGTAGCCGTAGACGGCGCCGGTCGACAGGCCGGAGCGGGCGATGATCATCTCCATCGACACGGCCTCCAGGCCGTGCTCCTGCAGGCAGAGGCGTGCCGCCTGGAGGACGTGCTCGCGCCTCTCCTCCCGGCGCTCGGGACTGATCTTGGACATGACGCCACCATACCTCAAAGAGAAGGAACGTTCTCTCTTGAATGTGAGGGACTCGGGGTCTAGTCTCTAAAAAAGAACATTCCTTCTCTATAGGAGGCACGCCGTGCCCAGTGAGATCCAGATCAGCACCCGGCAGGCCGGCGACACGAACGCGTCCAGCCCGGGAACCACCGCGGACCCCAGGCGCTGGCTGATCCTGGCCGTCGTCGCACTCGCCCAGCTGATGGTCGTCCTCGACGCCACGATCGTGAACATCGCGCTGCCCTCGGCCCAGCACGCCCTGCACTTTTCCAACATCGAGCGGCAGTGGGTGGTCACCGGCTACGCCCTCGCCTTCGGCAGCCTGCTGCTGCTCGGCGGCCGGCTCGCGGACATCATCGGCCGCAAGGCGACGTTCATCATCGGCCTCGTCGGCTTCGCGGGCGCGTCCGCGGTGGGCGGAGCCGCCAGCAGCTTCGGCATGCTCGTCGCGGCCCGTGCCTGCCAGGGCGCCTTCGGCGCGCTGCTCGCCCCGGCCGCGCTTGCCCTGCTGACCACCACGTTCGAAGGCTCGGAAGACCGGGGCAAGGCGTTCGGCGTCTTCGGCGCCATCGCGGGTGCCGGCGGTGCGGTCGGCCTGCTGCTCGGCGGGCTGCTGACCCAGTACCTGGACTGGCGCTGGTGCCTGTACGTCAACCTCATCTTCGCCGCCAGCGCCTGCGCGGGCGCCGTCGCGCTGCTGCGCCGCGAGCCGTCGCGTCAGCGGCCACGGCTCGACCTGCCGGGTCTTGTGACCGAGGTCGGCGGCATGTTCAGCCTCGTCTACGGCTTCTCCAACGCCGCAAGCGACGGCTGGCACGCTCCGGCTACCTGGGGCTTCCTGGTCGCGGGCGCGGCGCTGCTCGCGGCGTTCGGATACATCGAGACGCGGGTCAGCCAGCCGCTGCTGCCGCTGCGGATCGTCCTCGACCGCAACCGTGCCGCCTCCTACCTGTCGATCCTCATCACCGGCGCCGGCATGTTCGGCATCTTCCTGTTCCTCACCTACTACCTGCAGGACACCCTCGGCTTCAGCCCGGTCATGGCCGGCCTCGCCTTCCTGCCGATGGCCGGCGCGATCATCGTCGGCGCCAACCTGGCTAACATCGTGCTGCTGCCCCGCGTCGGCCCCAGGCTCCTTGTCGCTCCGGGCATGCTCGCCGCCGCGGCCGGCCTGGCCTGGCTGACCCGGATCGGCGTCCACTCCGGTTACGCGGCGGACGTCCTGCCCCCGCTGCTGCTCATCTCGGTAGGCCTCGGCTTCGTCTTGTCCCCGTCGATGAACACCGGCACCGCCCGCGTCGTGCAATCGGACGCGGGCGTCGCATCGGCCATGGTCAACACCGGCCAGCAAGTAGGCGGCTCGATCGGCACCTCGCTGCTCAACACCGTGGCCGCCAGCGCCGCCGCCACCTACCTGGCCGCGCATGCCACCCCCCGGCTGATGGCCGGCGGCCACCCGGCACCGGCACTAGTAGCAATAGCCCAGGTGCACAGCTACACCACCGCATTCTGGTGGGCCGCCGCCATGTTCGCCGCCGGAGCCGTCCTCGCCGCCCTGCTGTTCCGCCGCGGCACGTCCGCAGCAGCGGCAAGCGCCCGTGGCTAGCCACTGACTGGCCAGGGCAAACGACCGCAGGAGTGGCGTGGCCGTGACGGTCACGCCACTCCCGTACCGGCCGGACCGCGTGCACAACACCAAGGACGGCCTGCACCTCGCCTCGCTAGGGCGTCTGGACCGCCTCTGGCCGACGGCTTCGGCGGCAGTCGCGAAGCGGGCCTGGGCTCGCGTTTGACCGGCTTCTGCGGGCCTTACCGGCACGCTTCCCCGCCCGGACCCGCGCGGGCAGGGGACGACCCACCCTTTTGCCCAGCACGGCTGGCCAGGATGAAACCGCCCACAATCTGGGAAGCTGGGCGATCGGCGGGCTGTCCTGGCCGGATCAGGACCGTGCTGAGGAATAGCGGAGAAACATGGGCGGCGATCCTTGATGAGGTCGAGCAAACCGTCAGTCAATATGCAGGGCCGCGTGGGGCCGCGCCGGCTCGCGCCGTGCCCTCCCCGTAGCGGCCACGCGGTTGCCGTCGGGGCATCTCATGCGACCCGTAGGCGGTTCTGGCGTCGGGATCCGGCCCTGCGATCAGGGCGTGGCTTGGAGGATCATGTTGAGCGGGGTTTGCGAGGCCCGGCGGAACTGGGTGTAGCCGGCCTGTTCGAACACCTGGCGCAGCCGCGCCTCGCCGGCTTGCGCGCCGAGTGCCGTTCCTACCTCCTGGGACAGCGAGTTTGGCGCGCAGACCGCGGATGAGGCGTGGTAGAACAGAGGTGCCATCGGGTTGGCGGTGAGATTGTCCTGGTGGTCATCCAGCGCGAACGGCTCGACGAGCAGGACGGTGCCGCCGGGTTCGAGGTGCTCCCGGGCGTACCGGGCGGCGCCAGCCGGGTCGCCCATGTCGTGCAGGCAGTCGAAGAAGCAGATGAGGTCGTAGGTGCCGGGGTACTGCGTGGCCGTCGCGACCTCGAAAGTGGTCCGGCCGGTCACCCCTGCTTCTTCGGCCCGCTTGCGTGCGGTGCTGATCGAGGGCCGGTGGAAGTCGAAGCCCCAGAACCGGGAGCTGGGGAAGCGTTCTGCCATGACGACGACCGAGGCGCCGTGGCCGCAGCCGACGTCGGCGACCCGGGCGCCAGCTGTCAGCTTCGGCTGGACACCGTCCAGCGCGGCTATCCATTCTGGCAGGTAAGCGCGGTAGCCGGTGCGGAACAGCCACTCGGTGCCGTCGAACAGCCGCGGGTGATGGTCGGCCCAGGCCAGCGCCCCGTCGCCGCGGAAGGCCGCGGCCAGCTTGTCGATGTCGGCGTAGAACGCACCGACCGCGTTCATCGCCCTGGCGGTGAACACCGGGGAGGAATCATCAGCCAGGGCCATGGCCGCCTCGCTGCTGAGGTGGTAGGTGCCAGCCGCCGGGTCATAGCTGATGAGCCCGCTGGCGGCCTGCCCGTCGAGCCACTCCGCGACCAGCCGCGGATGGCAGCCGGCCCGGGCCGCGATCTGCTCCGCAGGCGCCGGCCCTCCGTCGGCGAGCACCCGGTACAGCCCCAGTTCATCCCCCAGCCAGATTCCGTAACAGACCGCCGAGCCCGTCATGAACCCGATCATGCGGTGCATGAACTCATCCAGCTTTCCCTGGTCAACGTCAGCCGTCACAGTTACCCCCCGGGGAGTCATTTCGCGCCGCTGCCGGGATGGCGCGCACGCGCGGGCTTACCGGGTGACCCCACTCCTGGCGGATGCAGAACGCGTGAAGACCGTGTGCAAGTCGTATGAAGGCCGGCACCGGGACCGCAGAAGAGCCGACGTGCACTACCCGCGTTCCGGCGGTGCGCGGGCGGCTGCCGTGGTCGCCGCGGATGCCACCTTCCCGGCCGTGCTGCTCGTGGCCGACGGCTACCCGACCCCGATCCTGATGGCCGCCCTGACCTGGGAACGCACGCGCATGCCCGCCCTGTCCGCGGGCATGACAGTGCGTTCCGGCCACGTGGTGGCGGCAGACCTGGCGTGCCGACGCACCCGCCGGGTGCGCGCTGGACGCAGATGGTAGAAAAGGCCATGACCTTGCTGACACACCAGGGCGAGGGACCGGCCTTCCCATATGCCGGCCAGCCGATGCACATCCTGGCTGGCCACGGCGGCCGGCCGCCCGGATTCGCCGCGATGGAGATCACCGTCCCCGGCCGGTTCGCCGGGCCGATCCCGCACGCGCACGACGAATTCGACGAGGCAATCTACGTGCTCAGCGGACGGCTGCTGGTCGCCGGTGACGGCGAGCCGCAGGAGGCGGCGCCGGGCTCGATGTTCGTGGCACCCCGCGGGCACCGGCACGGCTTCAGTAACCCATCTGACGAGCAGGCCCGGGTGCTCGGATTGTGGGCCCCGCCAGAGCCGGCCCTGGCCTTCATGCAGGACATCGGTGCCGCGCTTACGCCCGGCACCCCGCCAGACCCGGACCGCATGCGCGAGATTTACGCCCGGCACGCCAGCCGCCTCCTGCCCTGACACCACGGCAGCCTCTCTGAGAACAGATCTCAGCGGCCGCCCGGCAACACCGCACGCGGACACCGGCTGGCCAGGGTTGACCTGCACGGCGAATGGCGCATCCTGGTCGTGACGAACATGGCGGATGGCGAAACGGGGGCACCGGGCGTTTGGGCTATGATCCTGCGGCTGCCGAGCGGGTGCGGCAATTGGTGTCCGGCCGAAGCGATGTGGTCGAAAAGAAAATGGTGGGCGGCCTGTCTTTCCTGGTCAACGGCAATATGTGCTGTGGCATCACCGGTAAGGCGCTGATGATCCGGGTAGGCGCCGAAAGCCGCGAGCAGGCACTCCGCGAGCCGCACGTGCGGCCAATGCTGTTCGCCGGTCGGGCTTCGTCCGGCTTCATATGCATCGAGCCGGATGGCTATGCGGCCGATGATGCGCTCGCCGACTGGGTGCGGCGAGGACTCGACTTCGTCTCCGGGCGAAGCCGGTCCGCGCGAGCAGCTGACCCGCTGGGCCCCGCCAGGCAGACATGACAACTAGAGCCGAGACCCGCGCAGCAAGAACTGCGCGGTCGGCCATTGCACTCGGAGCGGCATCAGCGGAAACTCGGTCATGTCAGGCTGACGCAGCCGTAACCTGTGTGGTACGAGCGATGGCGCATCCACAGTGCGACGTAAAGGACCCGTAGAGGCGTTATTTTTGCCGGTATCCCTGCTCGCTTGTTTAGATCCTGCAGCGCTGAGCGATTTGTGGCGATGCTGGCTGGCGGTGGCCCGGGTCGGCGGTCCCGCGCCGACCCGGTGACCTGGCGGGGCTAGTGGCCCGGTGGTCCCGTGCTCCGGGCTAGCTTGCAGTGGCGGTGAGGGGCCAGCCGAAGAAGCCGTTGAGGGTCACGGCGGTGTGGTCGGGGCGCAGCGGGTCGGTGGCCGTATAGGTGGTGGTGAAGGTGTCGGTCTCGTGGTGCACGACGGCGGGCCTGGGCGTGGCCACCTGGTTGCCGTCCGGCCAGGCTTTCGCGCGCAGGCCGGAGGGCGCGCTATAGGTTCCGCTTTGGGTGAGAGAGCCGATCACCCAGTAGCCGCGGCCGTTGGCCAGCGGCAGCGCGAACGTCGGGTCGGGTGCCGGGGCGAAGCGACCGGTGAAGGTGACTCCGCCCTGCCGGTCCTGCCGGATCTGCGTTGCGGATAGTACCGGGATCGAACCGGGTCCGGCCAGGAAATCGTTGACCGCGAAGGGTGATGCCGTCTGGGTGGTCTGCGCGGTGCCGCTCTCGGCGCGGGTCAGCACCCGGGCCAGGTCAGAGGTGTAGTTGCCCGGCGCGAGCACGGCTGGCGCCGCGGGGGGCGTCCCTTGCGTGCACAGCGCCGGCCAGCCTGAGCTGCCGTCAGGGTGGTTGACGGCTGCGGCCAGCTTCCACCGGCCGCTGGCCCGCTCGAACACCATGGCCACGGACTGCACGGACGATCCGAGATCGAAGACAGCAGTGTCGCCGTAGGCAACGAAAACGGTAGGGCTGCCAGTGTGACAGGGGACGGTGATCGACAGGCCGTTCAGGCTGAATGACTCGCGCGAAGCGTTATCCGGCAGGCTTGACCGCTGCTTTTCGGACAGGTAAAGGGTGCGCATCTGGCCGACGGTGACCTGATCAACTGCGGCAAAGTCGTTCGATTGCCACATCTGGTTGGTCTTGGCCAGCCAATTCATGACGGCGGCCTGTTCCGCCGCGGTGTGCGCAGATCCAGGCGGCGCGTTGACGGCCGGGCCGCCTCCCCCGCCGCATCCCGCCACGGTCAGGCCGATCCCGGCGAGGCCGATCGCGGCCAGCGACCGGAAGCCTAGCGTCCCCCGGCAGGATCTACCGATGCGATTCATGTGTCGTCCTTCCGTTCGGACCGGGGTTTCTGAGGCCCGGCACGGCAGACGCTAGGAGTTCCCGCGGCTCGCCGAATCGGGTCGTGCCCTGAACTTCGGTCCGGGCCAGCCAGGAAAAATGCTCAGGGTCTGCCCCGATGCCAGCGGCCGGGCGCGGTGCCAGGCTGGATCCGTGCAGCCAGCTCCGGCGATCCTGATCGTCGACGACCACGACGGCTTCCGGACGTTCGTCCGGGCATGCTCGAGGCCGCTGGCTTCACGGTCGCCGAGGCGGCCACCGGTGCGGAACCGACGGAGGCTGTTCGCGCCATCCGGCCCGGCCTAGTGCTGCTGGACATCCAGCTGCCGGACTTCGACGGCTTCGAGGTGGCCAGGCGGCTGGCCGCCGGCTCGGCCGGTGGCCAGGATCCGGTGGTGGTGCTGACCTCGACCCGCGAGGCCAGCGACTACGGTGGGCGGATTGCGGGCAGCCCGGCCGCCGGGTTCCTGCCCAAGGATCAGCTGTCCGGCGCTGCGTCGCTTCCTGGCCCGGGATCCGGCATGAGCCGGCGGCTGCTGGCGGTCCTGACCGCAGGCGCGATCGCCGCGGCGGCCAGTCTGGCCCGGTCGGGCTGGCCACCGCATTCGGACTACCTGCCGATCCTGATCTGCTACGAGGTCATCGGGTTGTCATTCCTGGTGGCCGGGATAGCCGCCTGGGTGCGGCGGCCGGCCAGCCGGCTGGGCCCGCTGTTTACCATCGCCGGCTACCTGTACCTGGTGCCGTACATCCTGGTCAACCTGGCGGATCCGGTCGCGTTCACGATCGGGAACCTGAGCCAGGGTATTTACACCGCCGCCGTGGCCCATCTGGGCCTGGCCTGGCCCACCGGGCGGCTCCGCTCAAGGTTCGAGTGCGGGGTAGTCATCGCCGAATACGTGACGGCCGTCGGCTTCAGCCTGGCCGCGATTGTGTTCTGGAATCCCGCCTTCAGCGGCGACGACGCCAGTTGCCCGGCCAACGTGCTGCTCGTCGGCGACGGTTCCCGGTCGGCCGGGAACGCGATTAACACGATAGGCGGGTTCGTCGGGCTGGTGCTCGCTGGCATCGTGCTGACCCTGATCGTCCGGCACTGGAGGTCGGCGCGCGGCTGGTCCCGGCGGGCCATGGTCCCCCTGGTATGGCTCGCCTGCGCGGTTGGGGCGGAGCAGATCGTGACCGGGGTGCCCTTAACCTGCCCCTTTCAAGCCTGGTCAGCTTCGGGTTGGCCCCGCTGGTAATGCTGGCCGGCCCGGTTCTGTTCGTGATCAGCACAGTGCGGGCCCGGACGGCGGGCGGCGCGCTCGGCACCGCGATCGTGGACCTGGGACCGGGAGCCTCACCGGCCCGGCTCCGGGAGGCGCTGGCCCGGGCGCTGGGTGATTCCACGCTGCAGCTCGCGTTCCGGCGACCAGATGGGTCCGGCTACCTGGACACCGCGGGCCGGGCCGTCGAGGTGGACCGGCCGGATCCGGGGCGGGCCGTGTTGCTGGTAGCGGGATCGGATGAGGCCGCCCTGGTCTACGACCAGGGCCTGGAGCTCGAGCCGCAGCTGGTTCGGCTGACGGCGGCGGCGGCGAGCATGGCCCTGGAACACTCCCGGCTGCAGGCGGAGGTGCAGGCCCGGCTCGAACAGGTCCGTGCCTCCAGGGCGCGGATCGTCGAGGCCGGGGACGCCGAACGGCGCCGGCTGGAACGCGACCTGCACGACGGCGCGCAGCAGCGGCTGGTGACGCTGAGCCTGGCGCTGGGAATGGCCCGCGACCGCGCGGCGGCGGACCCGGAACTGGGGTCGCTGATCGAGTCGGCCAGCAAGGAAGCCAGGGAGGCGCTGACCGAGCTGCGCGAGCTGGCCCGCGGGATCATCCCGCGGTGCTGACCGAGACCGGGCTGGTTGGAGCTATCCAGGCGCTGGTCGAGCGCTCACCGGTGGCCACCACGGTCACCACGGTGCCGGGCGGGCGGTTCCCGGCCGCGATAGAGGCCACTGCTACTTCGTGGTCTCCGAGGCGCTGACCAACGTGGCCAAGCACGCGATGGCCGGCAGCGCCGAGGTGACGATCTGCCAGCGGCCCGGGCGGCTAGTGGTGGAGGTCAGCGACGACGGGGTCGGCGGCGCCCGGCCCGAGGGGAGATCAGGGCTGCGAGGCCTGGCCGACCGGGTGGCGTCGGTGGGTGGCGTGCTGCGGGTGGACAGCCCACCAGGTTGCGGGACCCGGCTCGAGGCGGACCTTCCGTGTCCGTGACCCCCGGGCTAAAGGACCAGGCGCAGCTGCGCGTGGTCATCGCCGAGGACACGGTGTTGCTGCGCGAAGGGCTGCGCCGGGTGCTGACCGACGCCCAGCACGTCGAGACCGGGCACCTGTTTGAGGCGCTGGCCGGGGATCCGCGCGGGATCGGCTACGTGCTCAAGGAGCGGGTCGCCGACATCGGCCAGTTCACCGACGCGATCCGGCGGGTGGCGGCAGGCGAGTCGGTGATCGACCCGCAGGTCGTCTCACGGCTGGTAGCACGGCCGCGGCGGGACAGCCCGCTGGAAGCCCTCACCGAACGCGAGCTGGCCGTGCTGACCCTGATGGCCGAGGGCCGGTCCAACCACGCGATCGCGAATCGGCTGTACATGGCACCCAAGACCGTGGAGACCCATGTCGGGAACCTGTTCGCCAAGCTCGGCCTGCTGCCCGCAGCGGAAGACCACCGCAGGGTCCTGGCGGTCCTGACCTACCTACGCCAGTAAGCGCCAGCGCAGACGGCCGCCAGGCACGACCTCGCCTGACCCAGTGCTCCAGCTGCGATGGATGTCCACCGTGCGTGCCGCCAATTCTGCCGGCAGCGGCCAGGCAAACCACTACAGGTGAACATGTCGGCCAATGCACAAACATGCGCGCAGGCAACGTCCTCCATTCGCATGACCGGGTGTTCGTACTCGGGTTGTGGGGCGCCTAGATCGGCCAGGGCTGCACGGACCTCGGGCAGCCCTGCCACGCATCAGATGCATGCATGGCGGCGGTTATCCTTGCACGTCCTCTGTCCGGCGCATGGTTTGGCTACCGCAGCCCAGGGCGGGCGCCTGAGTAGGAAGACGACGGGGAGGGACGGCCCGCACCGGCACGACGGCAGTAAGCCATCCGGCCGCTTGACGGTAGTGCGTCCGCGCTATGGGGGTTCAAATCGGCTGGCACGAGGCGGACGCCATCCGGAAGCAACCTGGTTGACAAATGCGGTGCGTGCCCCGCTACCCTGACCTCATGATTTCCTCAATCGGGGAAATCTCCCGTGAACGTGTGTTCAAGTCTCGGACACATAATTTCCCCATATCCGCCTGTTTCCGGGTATGCGGGATCGTCACCCAGGGCGCAGGCTTCCGCCAGCGCCGGGCGATCGGCGTTTCGGGCGTTCCCTTCCTTCCTGATCAGGGCTTTGCAGCCAGGTTAGCGTGCTGTCACGGTGATGGTCCTGGCAGTCTCGGTGGCGTGTGCCTGCAACGCTGCTGCGACCGGGTTCCAGGTGATAGCGATCCCCCGCTCACGCAGGAAGGCGATCACCTCACCCGGACTCGCGGTTCCCCTGACGTCAGCGCCGGCTCGTGTGCGGCGCCTTGTCCGCGTGACGGGGCTGGTGAGCAGGAGATGCAGGGCGGGCAGGTGCGGCAGCAGCTTGTCTTCGCGGACATAAGTGTTCTTCGGCCGGGACGAGTCCGATGCCATCGCGCTGGTGCGGCCGTGCCGGCACCGGTACGCGGGCTTGCCGTTGGACCAGGCTGATTCCATCCGCCGCCCGCACACCCCGCAGGCCAGTAGCCCGGCCAGCAGGTACCGGCGCAGCAACGGCTCATCTTGCGGGACCGGACCACGCGAGGCATTGATGCCCTGGACGGCGACGAAGTCGTCCTCGCTGACCAGCGCCGGGTGCGCGGGCCGGTTGGAGATGACCCACCCGTCAGGGAGGTTCCACCGCTGCACGCTTTTGTGTCCGAGGGTCACGTTGGCGGGGTCGGCGAGTTCGGTGTCGGTGCGCTGCCGGTTCCACACCTGACGGCCCGTGTATCGCGGATTCTCCAGGATCGTGGTAACCGTGCCGAGCGTCCAGGCCGCCCTGGTCCGGTGCGTGTTCCGGCCGGGGTCGGCCGCGGACGGGCACGGCACCCCGGCCTCATTAAGTGCCCGCGCGATCCGCGCCACCGAATGCCCGGCCAGGCGCTGCGCGAAGATCCACCGGACGGTCGGCGCCGTCGCCGGATCGGGATCAAGCCGGTGCGCGCGCCGTCCCCATGCGGCGTGCGCCTTGTTCGGGTGCGGCCCGGCGTCAGCGAGATGGTACCCGTACGGCGGACGGCCTCCCAGGTAACGGCCCTGCTCTCGGGTCTGCACGGCCATCGCGGTGCGGACCCGGATGCTGGTCCGGGTGATCTCGCGCTTGGACGACAAGCCCAGCCCGGTCATCGTCTTCTCATCATGCTCAGACTGGTAGTCGACCCGGCCGCCCACGTCGGGCATCCACAGCTGGACGCCATAGTGCTCGAACAGCGGCGCCATCGCCGCGTACTGGCTGCCGTAAAAAGCCCGCTCGTACTCCCCGATCACGATCGCGTCCCAGCCCCGGTCCGGATCCGCGAGCTGGGCGACCAGTGCAGCGGCCTGCGGGCGCCGCGCCCAGGCCACCGTCCGGGACTCCCCCACATCGAAGAACTCCGCCACGATCACCCCGTGACCGCGGACCAGCATTTCGGCCTGCTCCCGCTGCCGAGCTCGTGACGTCACCGGATCCTGCCAGTCCTCAGTCGATACGCGCCCGTAGAACACGAACCGCGGCCGCCCCGGCACTGGGCCGCCGGCCGTCAGGCGGCTGGCACGGCGCAGAGCCGACCGCTCCGCCCATCCCGCCAGTCGCTGCTGCTACGGCCATCGCATTCCCTCCTAACACGGAAGAACGCTGCGGCGTGGTCGCGGAGAATGGGCGGCAGGTGACATCCGCTAAGTCTCTGCTTTATGCCGCCGCGTCTGACGTCACGATCGAACGGGTCCGTGCCCTGGTACGGCAGGTGGGCGCGGAGTCGCCGGGCCCACCGTCGGCACCTTCACTGGCCACTCGGCTCCTACGAATGTGGCGCCGGCAGGAACGCTTTCTCGGCACTGAAGAATGCACTGAGGAGCTGAAAGCGGATGGTCGCGGTGGCTCGCGCCATGAGTTGAGCTGCTGACACCCAGCGCTGAATCACCGTGGACAGCGCCCTTCACGATGACGCGGGGTGCATGTCGGTTCATACGGTGGCCGGGTTTATCAAACTTCTTTCGCCAGTGGGCCGGGCCGGCCTTTCAATTTGTCCGGACCGCGATCTGCCGGGCTAGCTTGACGGCCTGCTGCGGACTTCCTTCCCAGGGAAGACCGTGAGCGGGCAGGACCCAGCGAGCCTGGACCGGCTCGATCTTTCCCAGCGAGGCCAGGGCTCGGTCGTGATCGTCGTTCATGTACCGGGGGAGCAGTTGCGGCCCGGGCTGACCGGGGGAAAGGCTGAGCGTGGCTAGCGTGTCGCCCACGATCAGGACGTCACGGTCGTCCAGGCTCAGGGACGCGTTTCCGGCGGTGTGGCCGGGCGTGTGGATGACGCGGGGACGGCCCGGCACGTCCAGGACTTCTTCGTCGGCGAAACCCGACGCCTCGGCCACGGGCGCCGTCCTGGCCACGCCGTTGCGCAGGAAGTGCCCCACCAGATGCAGCACCGGCGGCTTCCACAGCGGGAACAGGGGCGGCCTGCCCTTGCGCATGGCCGCCGCCCGGTCATCGTAGTGCACGAGGACCGTTGCGCCTGCCTGTGTCCGGAGCCGTTCGGCATTGCCCATATGGTCTGGGTGGTGATGGGTGAGCACGACTGCCTTGACGGATGACAGCGGAGCGTTCCGTGCGGCGAGGAACCGGGTCATCTGCGGCCAGTAGCCGGGCAGTCCCACGTCGATGAATGTATAGGCGCCCGCGTCTTCGACCGCGTAGCAGCCCAGGAACGTCGTACCGATCCGGAAGACTCCCGGGACGATCTCCTGGACCCAGGGCTGCCCGAGCCTGCCTGGCTGCGCGCTTCCGGTGGTGTTCACTGAGGTTCCTTTCCTGGTGTGCCCGGCTGGCTCGGTTGTCATCTTCCACTCTGTCCTGCTCTGCCATCGGTGGCTTGGTCGCGAGGTTTGCGGCCAGGAAACGGTCGATCTCCCTGGCTGCGGCAGCCGGGCGTTCGGCGTGCGGCCAGTGGGTGGACTGCCTGATCTCGGTCAGCGTCGAGCTGGCCGGGTCGAACCGCGGCGCGATCGCGGAAGCGACGACCTCCGCCGTGATCAGCGCGTCGCCGGTCCCGGACAGGATCAGTACGGGCCCGGTGAACCCAGCCGTCGCGGTCACGGCGGAACACGATGTCGGTGCCCGGGATGTTTGCCGTGGTGGCCATGGCGTCTCCTGTCTGTCAAGCGGATTCGGTTCCGGACGCGGGCGGCAGAGCATTGTTCACGCCGAGGAGGTCGCCCGTCGGCGAACCCTGGCCCGCGAGACGGCCGCTCATTAGAACCTAATCATAACATTTTTACTTCTGTCAATATTCGATGCGTCTTAGGGCTGTCGACTAGCTGTGAACTGGTATTTCATGCCCCAGCGATGACGGCGGGGCTGATCTTCCCCTAAGATGGTTCACGTTTCAAAAGAAGTAAAATAGAATGACCTACGTCATGTCTGTTGTCGTCTCTCGCAAGGAGTCCACGTGCGTGCCGTCCAGATCACCGAGTTCGGAAGACCAGAGGACGTCGTGCGCGTCGTCGATGTCCAGGAGCCGCCCTCGCCTGGTCCTTCGCAGGTCAAGGTCGCTGTCGAGTACTCGCCGCTGAACAAGCACGACCTTCTGCTTGTCAGCGGCGCGCTCCTGCGGCCGCCGCTCCCGCTGTTCCCCAGCAACGAGGGCTTCGCCCGGATCGTCGAGGTAGGCCAGGGCGTCGGCACGGTCGCAGTGGGCGACCTGGTGGTCGTCCCGCTGTTCGCCGGAGCCTGGCGCGAGCGGCTGCTGCTGCCCGCCGAGGGGCTGTTCCGGCTGCCGGAAGGGAGCACCGAGCAGTTCTCGATGCTCGGCAGCAACCCGCCCACGGCCGGCCTGATCCTCAGCGAGTACGCCGACCTGGAGCGCGGCGACTGGATCGTGCAGAACGCCGCGAACTCTGGCGTCGGGCGTTCCCTGATCGCCCTGGCGAAAGCGCGCGGATTCCGGACCATCAACCTCGCCCGGAACGAGTCCGTCTTCGCTGGCCTGACCGCGTCCGGTGCCGACATCGTCCTCCTCGACGATGAGACAGCGGCCGAAGAGGCCCGGAAGGAGATCGGCGACGCCCGGGTCGCGCTCGCCGTCGACTCGGTGGGCGGCGCCAGCGCCGCCCGCCTGCTCGACTTCCTGTCCGACGGCGGCTCGCTCGTTACGTACGCCTCGGCGACCGGGGAGCCGATGCCCCTCAGCGAACTCACGCTGATCATCAAGCGCGCTACGGTCCGCGGCTTCTTCGCCGGCCATTACGATTATGCGACACAGGTGCTGCCCGTCATCCGTGAGGCCGCGCCCCTGGTCGCGAACGGAGCCCTGGTCGTCCCGGTTGCCGCCGTATTCGACCTCGAAGACATCCGTGCCGCCATCCGGCAACTCGGCCGCGGCGGGAAGATCCTGCTCAAGGTGGCCCGATGAAGATCGCGATTCTCGACGACTACCAGGATGTCGCGTCGAGCCTGGCTGACTGGGGCTCGCTCGCCGCCGAGGTGGTCGTCTTCACAAAGGCGTTCGGCGACGCTGACGAGGCGGTCCGCAGCCTCGCCGGGTTCGACGTGCTCGTGGCCATGCGGGAGCGGACGCGATTCCCGGCCGAGGTCCTGGAACGGCTGACCGGCCTCCGGCTCCTGGTGAGTACCGGCCCGGCTAACGGTGCGATCGATGTTGCGGCCGCACGCAAGCATGGCATCACGGTGTGCGGGACCGGTTACGAGTCCCACCCCACCATCGAGCACACGTGGGCACTGATCCTCGGTGCTGCGAGGAATCTGCCCGCCGAGGCAGAGTCCATGCGCAGCGGCGGCTGGCAGGTGTCGGTCGGCGAGGGACTGTACGGCAAGACTCTCGGCGTCCTGGGCCTGGGCCGGGTCGGCGCTGGAGTGGCGCGGGTGGGGCAGGCATTCGGGATGAGCACCATCGCGTGGAGCCAGAACCTGACGCCTGAGACGGCCGCTGGGCACGGGGTGCGAGCGGTAACGAAAGCGCGGTTGTTCACCGAGAGCGACGTGCTGTCGATCCACGTGGTGCTGAGCGAACGCACCCGCGGGCTGGTTGCCGCGGCGGAGCTACGGTCGATGAAGCCCACGGCGGTCCTGGTCAACACCTCGCGCGGACCGGTCGTCGATGAGGCCGCCCTGATCGACGTCCTGCGTGCGGGCCGGATCCGAGGGGCCGCGCTCGACGTCTTCGACACCGAGCCGCTGCCCGCCGACCACCGGCTGCGGTCGCTGCCCAATGCGCTGCTGACAGGGCACGTCGGATACGTGACCCGCGACTTGTACACGATCTTCTACCAGGACGCCGTCGAGGACATCGCCGCATTCCAGGCCGGGTTTCCCATCCGGTTGATGAACTAGGCCGCCGGCACGAATATCAACATAAGCATACACCTTATGTTTGCGTCACAACGTCGTGTCGCATACGCTGGCCCTCATGCCCGATCCTGCCTCTGAGCGCTATGCAGCGGCCCTGGCGCCCGTGTCGCTGAGGCGTGTGCAGTCGTTCCTGAATACCCGCTCCACCGGTCGCCCGCCCGAAGCTGACCTCCTGGCGGGTCCCGCGTCGGCGAACAGCTGGCTGCGTACCCTTGACTGGCCCGCCAGACCCCGGCTGACTACCGACGACCTGCCCCCGCTGTACGAGCTGCGCGAAGCCCTCCAGGCCCAGCTGGAATCCGCCCGGGCGGCGGCAGAGCCGCGGTCTCAGCCGGACCTGGCGGACGTCCTGGACAAACTCAGCTGGAAGATGACGCTCGACGAGGGGCGGCTCACTCTCTCGGCTGAGGGCGACGGCTGGCGCCAGGTCGCCGGCACCTTGCTCAGCGACATCCTGCTCGCCCAGCAGCATGAGCTGTGGCCCCGCCTCAAAGCGTGCCGGAATACCCCGTGCTCGGTGGTCTTCTACGACAGCTCGAAGAACCAGTCCCGCGTCTGGCACAACACGTCGGACTGCGGCAACCTGGTCAACCTTCGCGCGGCCCGGGCTCGCCAGCGCGAGCATGCCTCGTAACGTGCTCAGTGGTAATCGTGCTCAGCGCTGCCCGGCGCTGACCGTGGCGGCGAACGCTGCAGCAGGCCGGGGTCGGACTGATCTGAAGCGGCGAGGGTGTGTCGAGCGACTGCGCGATGGTGACCTGGGCGAGGGCCGCGTTCGCTGCGGCCTCCGCGGCCTGGTATGCGCTGGTCAGCGTAGGGCCGATGCTCCGGCCGATCGGGCACGCCGGGAGCGGGGGCGTGGCGTGCAGCGCGAACAGCGGCTCGCCGCCGAGTGCGGTGCGCACGTCGAGCAGGGTGATCTGCTCAGCGGCCCGGGCCAGCGACCAGCCCGCGGGCGTGCCGCGGCGCGAGCTGACGAGGCCCGCGTCCCGCAGCGCGCCCAGCAGGCGCCGGATGACGACCGGGTTGGTCTGCACGGCCTCCGAGGTCGCCGGTCCGCCCCCCAGGCGCGCGTGCAGCTCGATCCATTCCAGTGCGTGCACCGCGATGGTCAGCCTGCTGTTGGCGCTCACCGGCGTGTTCCTCCGTTCTGACACGGGCCGACGGGTCCGTGCTAACGCGGACTTCCGCGCCGCTACTTCGGCCCCGTTATACCTGGACTGGATCTTGTTGCTACCTGGGGTTTTACTAGGCCTTAGGTCGTTCTTCCAGGGGCGATATCGGCGACGGACTTGGCGTGTATGAGGATCATTACCTGTGAGCGGCCCTGGTGGGCATGAGCGAAATGACCGGTTCGAATCAGCCCAGATGACAGCAAGCGGGCTCGGGAAGGGCCTTATCGGGCATTGCCCGCAAAGACGGTCCTCCGGCAGATCAGCGGGATGACCGCCGTATCGGCCCCACGGCCAAGCTGGGCGTTGCTGGCGGAGGTGCGAGCGCCGCTTGGGAATCGCTCGATCCGAGGGTCAGACAACCGGTGCGGAAACCCGCGCTAAGCAGCTTTGAAGAGCTTGGCCGCGCCCCAGAGCGATCCGGGGTTCGCGCCCCGTGGGTGCTTGCTCAGCACGCTCTCGTACAGCTCCGTCGCGGTGCTGGCCTGTGCCTCGGCGTCGTTGAAGTCGGTCAGGTAGCGGATCGACTCGTCGATGTTGACCGGGGCGTCGTCGTAGCCGGGCTGCTTGTGGCCAGCCACGACATACATCGGGTCGAGGTCCTTCAGCCGGGCGAGGGAGGCGATCCACGCCTGACGCGAGGCCGTCGTGGTCTCCGCGAGGTACATGTGCGTGTGGCTGTAGGCCACGTCGCCCGCCACGATCAGCCGCAGGTCCGGGCACCACAGCACCGTCGTGCCCGTGGTGTCGGTGTCCCCCGCCTCGATGACGCGCAGCTCGTGCTCTTCGACCTGGATGGTGTCGCCGACCAGTTCGGCGGGAATCACCGGCTGCGGGATCTGGCCGGGGAACAGCCGGCCCCAGAATCCGTCCCGCTTCTCATCGCTGGCCTGGCGGCGTGCCCTGGCGACCGTTCCGGCAGTCGCCACCGCCTGTGCGCCCGGGAAGGCCCGCAGCAGCTGCCCGATGCCGAAAATGTGGTCGACGGTGCTGGCCGGCTAGCCGCGGCTGGAGAATCACCCAGTTCAAGGAGCCAGCACGATGATCGTCCACCACGCAGGCGCCGGCCGCGAGTACGAGCGAGGCGGCGCGGGAGCAGGCAGCCGATCGGTCACCGCAACCGCCTTCCGGCGGCTGGGGGCCCAGTCCTGGGAGCAGCGCGCCGAGGCGGAGCTCAGAGCGTGCGGGGTGGCCATCACTAGCGCGCCCGGCGGACGCGATGCCTAGCGGAGCTGACTCCCCAGCAGCGCCAGATCGGCCGGCTGGCCAGCTACGGCCTGACCAACCGCGAGATCGGCGACCGGCTCTTCCTCTCCCCGCGCACAGTCAGCTCGCACCTGTACCGGTCCTATCCCAAGCTCGGGTCGTCGACCGGCACCAGCTACGCGACGTGATCGCCTCCCCGATATGCCATCCACGGCACACGAAGGGTTCGGACGCGACAAGTCCCAGTAGGGAACCCACAGGATGACGTGTACCCGGGGCGATCGGGTCAGGACAGGGCAGGGTCGCTCGGGTGCGGACGCAGCTCGGTGATCTCGATCGTGTGCCACTTGTGCGTCGGCAGTGTGTCGAAAACCTTCGCCCGCAGGTCGGTCTCGTCAGTGGCGCGGCACAGGGCGATCGTCGTCCCGTCCGCCGCCCGCTTCCACAGCCGCAGGATGTAACCGGCCGCGGTCAATTCCTTGACCCGGGCACCTTGCGCGGTCCGCACTCGGTCGACCTCGGCCGGGTCGGCGCTCTCTGGAATCACGATGTTGAGGACAGCCAGGAACTCACTTTTCGGGAAGGTTGCTGTGGTGGTCATGCCGTCTCCATGCCTATCCCCTCACTCCGGTCAGGCCGTCATATGACACGAGACAAGCGCCGTCCCAGGAGAGGTCAGTTCGCAGGAAATATCTCGTTGACTCGTTCTGCCAGCTCAGTCGTCCAGTCGATCTGCAGAGCTTCATGCACGCCCTCCCACTGGGAGGTGTTACTGATCCCGATGATGGGTGCGGTCAGCAGCGGGTGATGGGTCACCCAAGCCAGTGCCAGACCGGCGGAGCTGACCTTCCGCTCTGTGGCTAGCTGGTCGAATTCGCGGACCTGGCTTATTACGGCGGGGTTAGCCAGGAGCCCGGGTGCCCTAGGACTCGTACTTGCGCGGGTGCCCTTGACTGGCTGCTCGCCCCTGCTGTAACGGCCAGCCAGGATCCCGTTGGCAAGTGGTGAGTACGGGGTGTACGCGAGTCCCTCGGCCCCGGCGAGCGGCAGCACAGATCGGTCGTCGTCGCGCACGATCAGAGAGTAGGCATTCTGGACAAGTTCGGGCCGGATGAGGCCTAGCCCGAGTTTCCGAGAATCGTGGTGAGAGCCGACTGTTCTCGCTGGTCAGCTATGGTTCCGGGGGTGGTTTTGGCGTATTACCCATCTCAGCGTCTGGGGGCGTAGCGGGCGAAGCTGAAGATGGCGGTGAGCTTGTCCTGGACGGGGCTGGTTTCGGTGAGTATGCGGTGGGCTCGGGGGCGGCCGCGGTCGCCGTGGTAGAGCAGGACGGTCTCGCTGATGCCGGTGAGCTCGCGCAGCAGTTCGCGGACGGACATCCGCAGTCCGGCGCGGGCGGCGCGAAGGCGCATGAGGTGGGCGATCTGGAGGGCCAGGACGCAGGTGAAGACGTGAACGCGGATGTTGTGCTCGGTCCAGTGGTGCATCGGGGAGAACGAGACGACGTGCGGGTCTTTCATCTGCCGGAAGGAGAACTCGGCTTCGGACTGGGACCGGTAGCCGGCCACGACCTCGGGCACGGGCCAGTCGTCGTGATCGGTGATCAGAACGTGCTTGCCGAAGATCTCCTCTTCCAGGACTGCCCGGGCGCCCGGGTCGATGCTCCAGCTCAGGCGCAGGTCTTTGGGCTGGTCGCCGCCGAGCTGCCAGGTGATGACGCGGCGGACCCAGGGCTTGGCGATGATGGCCTCGATCTCGGTGGTGACCTTGTCCTTGCCGCGGCGGGTCTTGCCGCGGGCCAAGGTCGCGGCCAGCTCGTCCAGTTTCTTGCCGGCCTTGGCCAGCGTGGTGCCGTCGAACCCGCGTGCCTGGCTGTCGCGCAGTTCCGGGGAGTGGGTAAGGATGGTGCGGCGCCCGGCGCCGTAGACCTCGCGTCTGGTGTCGTAGCCGGTCAGCCCGCCGAACCGCTCCTTGTCAACCAGGCTGCGCCGGGATGCGGGCAGCGCGGTCAGATCCGGGCAGTCCGAGGCGGGCACGGACCCGATGTAGTGCAGCCCGCTGGCGGCCAGGTGCGTGAAGTTCGCTTCGGAGTTCTGGCCGGCGTCGAAGACCACGGTCATGTCCGCGGCGCCGGCGCCGGCGCTGGTGCCGGCTGCGGCGCACACCGCCTCGTACCGGCCGCGCAGCTGGCCGATCATCGCAGGGAACTGAGTGACGTCAGGCTTGTTGCCGGGGTAGGCGTGCCAGGTCAGCGGGATACCGCCGTCCCGGGTAACGACCAGGCCCAGCCCGACTAGCCGCAGGTCCGAGCGTTTCTGCTTGGCCTTGCCCCGCTGCGCGACCGGTGCCCTGCCGTTCGCCGTGCCGATGAACGTCGCGAAGTTCGTCATATCCAGCGCCACCGAGGACACGTCCACGCCTGCGGACTGAACGATCTTCACCGCGATCTTGCGGGAGATCTCCTCCAGCTGCCCCAGGGTGACGGCGTGCATCGCGTCCCAGAACCGCCGGTGATCCAGCGCGGTGGCGGGGATCTTGGTGAACCGGTCCGCGGCGGTCGTTTTCCACCAGTCCGCGAACCCGGCCTTCGAGCACGGGGCGACCAGCCGGTTCAGCGCCGCCAGCGCCAGGTACGTCCCGGTGGGCAGCGGCTGCCCGGCCGGGGCCGGCCCGGTGACCTGGTCGATGATGCCGGCCACGCCGAGATCATCCAGCATGCCCCACGCCGCGGCGACGGCGCCGAACTCCTTATGCCGGGTCCGGTCCGGCAGGCCCAGCCCGCCACCGCGCATCGCGGCGGCCAGCTCATCGGCTGTCCCCAGGTACTCCTGGGAGACGATCCTGGGCTTGCCATCCACCCGGGCGGACTCCACCAGGTAGTAGTACGTGGCCGTGCCGCGCTTCTTCCCCACGATCGATGCCATATATGGGTAATACACTAATCCCGGCACGGAACCAAACACCCAGCCGGCATGTCACCAGGGAGAACTCACCGAACCGGCAGTCTGGCTGACGTCAGGAACTCCATGATCATCGGAAACTCGGGCTAGG
>Ga0187890_10000742_pt1 | contig 23646 bp, 19 predicted proteins | sample June2016WEW_21_1_FD_133005 | JGI IMG/M metagenome (GOLD analysis project Ga0187890, IMG submission 133005) | Peatland microbial communities from SPRUCE experiment site at the Marcell Experimental Forest, Minnesota, USA - June2016WEW_21_10 | ecosystem: Environmental > Terrestrial > Soil >... | reverse complement strand
GCCGCCAGCGTTGATTCTGAGCCAGGATCAAACTCTCGTTTGAAACCTGATGTCTGCCGACGGGTAGTTGGCAGACTGCCATCGCCGGGCTCGAAAGCCGGGATGGCGCCACCACTCAGCTTCGCCTTCTTCCGGACTTCAATCCGAAGATCAGAATCCCAAAGAGCTTGAAGACCGTGGTGGTCTATCTTGTGAGATCGCTCGGACTTATGCCCGAACCGATTTCTCACGACTGGCACGTTCAACCTAGTTGTCAAAGACCGAATCGCGGTCCGCCGAGGCGGCGCGAATTCAGTCCAGGCGAAAACGCACGAATGCGAATCCGACTGTCCTCGAAACTTGATAAACATACAGCGCGGCGAATAATCCCGTCAAACATCGCTTCCCACAGAATTTCCAGATGATTTCCACATCAGGAATTTTGTAGAGCGACGACAGGAAAGCTGCCAGCCCAGCCTCCAAACAGGTTCCTGACCGGCCTTTCGGTCCGATTCGGAATGACATGGCTTTTGGGCGGCGCTCGAAACAGCGCGCAACCGTATGGTCTTCCGATCGGAGACAACGCCACTTTCGGCGCACGCCGACACGGAAGACAAGAAATTGAGAAAAGATCCTTATGGAGGTCCTTGCTTTGAAGGTACCCTTCGGAAACGATGTTGCTCTCCGAATGAAGTCCCGTGGCCGGGACGATTGAGAACTTTAGTTGTTACGCTCTCTAAAAGTTAGATGCCGGACGAGACCGAGAGTTTCAAAAATACGACCGGCTTAGCCACACGTCTGCTCTCGGTGAATTGTTTATAGCAGATGAACGGAAGAAAACGCAAGGGGCAATTTAAAAAATGCAGGGGGTTAGGGATTTGGTTCCCGGGGCCACGAATTGACCTTTCCCCGACGACTGTTTAGCGACTTGGCAGCTGATCCCCTCGCTTCGAGGAGGGCTGTCCGCGCCTGAGTTGCGATGCATTGGGATTTCCCGGGCGGGGGCGCGCACGCGCCACGTCTATCTTAGAGTGGTTAGATTTGTGTGGGTGTAAGCTGAGTGGATATGAAAAAACAGGCGGCGGACCAGTCGTTTCATGATCGTCGGTACCAGGAGCGGAAGCGGGCGGAGGCGGCGAAGAAAACGGTGCAGAAGAAAGTGGACGAGAAATCTCTTACGGACAGCGGGAAAAGTGGCGAGACCCGAGTACCTGGAAGGGAGTCATGAAGAGGGCGAAGTGCGACCACTGGAGCTAAAGCCCAGCTCTCTTTTTCGTCCGCAACACGGCGCTGAAGCGCCACTCTTCCCCGGTATCCCGGCGTCAGTTTTTCAGCCTTATATCTGGGCGTCAGGGTTCCCGCAGCGGTTTTTCCTCATCATGTCTTTCAGCATCGGGTCTCTGGCGTCGGTTTTCCGCAATTTTCAGAGTCACTTTATATTCCAGCCGAGCATCGGTGGCATTGACCTGGGTGTCTGGCGTTCTGTAGATTCTGTTTGAACTGAAAGTATTGATATGGCCGACCTGACTGGAGTGCAGAAGGCATACATCTTGCACTGGGGCGAGATGGGGACGCGGTGGGGGATCAACCGGACGGTGGCGCAGATTCATGCGCTGCTGTATTTGTCGCCGCGGGCACTGCCGGCGGAGGAGATTGCGGAGACGCTGAGCGTGGCGCGGTCGAATGTGAGTACGTCGATCCGCGAGCTGGAGACTTGGGGGATTGTGCGGGCGGTACATGTGCTGGGCGACCGGCGGGAACATTATGAGTCGATGAAAGATGTGTGGGAGATGTTCCGGCTGGTGATTGAGCAGAGGAAGCGGAGGGAGATCGATCCCACGCGGGAGATGCTGCGGCGGAGTTTGGACCAGTTGGATCCGAAAGAATCGGGCGCGGATTTTACCCGGGAGCGGCTGGCGGCGATGGCAGGATTTTTTGACGCGGTGACTGAGTTGCACGATCAGATGAAGAGTCTGCCTACCGGGACGGTTAGGAAGTTGTTGCGGATGGGGACGAAGGTGAGCGGGAAGAAGAAGTAGCGAGTTGCGCGTGAATTCGAAGGAGCCCATCTTGACCTCACCCTTATTTTTTGAAACGGATTCTCGAATCAAGGACATCCTTGCTCAAGCGCGCTCCGTTTTTCCGGATGGTGACTTCCGTGACGGGGCCGAGTTCTATGACCATGCAGAATGGCGACTTGCTTTGGATTCTACCTTTTTTGCAGTTAGGCGCTCCACCGTGAGGTTCCCATCGATCTCTACGAAAAATCCTGGGCGCAAACGGAATCGTCCTGCGGACGATTCCACTTCGCTCAGCATGACACATAGAATTCATTTTCATCGAGGTGCTTAAGAGATGGCGCAGGACCAGCAGAAAAAGATTTGGGTGACTTTGACGGGGTTGCCTTTGACGATTGCGTTGGAGTGGCCGTTTCATCGGTCGACGTCGGGGGCGGATTTTTGGGTGTTGCATGGGGACGTACGGCTGGAGAGTTCGGAGACGCTGCATGCGCCGGTGGCGGTGAATTTGTCGGCGACGGTGCGGGAGGTGCTGCCGTCGCTGGAGCCGAAGGATGCGGAGGCGCCGGTGATCAATGCGCTACGCAAGGAAGTCGACAAGAGGCAAATTGAGTTTGTGAAGTCGGGGAAGCTGGTGCCGGTGGCGTTTTCCAGCCGCTACTACGACTTCACGAGGCAGAAGTGGGTGTTTGGAAAAGCTGCGGATGATGCGATTGCGACGTTTATCGAGAGGAAGGTTTATTGGGGGACGAAGTTGAGTACCGAGCACCGAGTACCGAGTGCGGAGAGTGCCACCGGCGGGGATACGCCTGCTGGCCGCGGTGAAGATGGCGGCGGAAATCAGGTTCCTCACTTCGTTCGGAATGACAAGGCCGTCGAAAAGCGAGTTTGGATTGGGGATCCGACGGACGCGCAGTATTTGGAGACTAAGCCGGCGCACTTGCTGGAAGTTGCGGGACGGTTGGTGGCGGGAGACGGGCTGGTGCGAATCGAGGGCGAGCAGGCGGAGGCGACTGCGGGGTTGATGGGGCAGGCGGAACGATTTGAAGCGGCGATGCGGGCGGCGGTGGAGGAATTGGAAAAGAAGCACGCGTTTGAGAGAGGGTAATAGCGGGCATAGAGTTGCTAGTACCGAGTTGGTCGAATCCTTCTTAATCTCTGTTTAGGTGATCGTTCTAGCTAAGGCATCCGCAGGGGTTTAAAGCCCGGCGCTGAAGCGCCGCTCTTCCACGCTTGTGCTGGCGTTCCTCTACGTCACCTTTGTTATGCACGCCTTCGCCTACGTCACCTTGCGCGTTCTTCTTTTCGGTCCTCAGCTTGCAATGAACGGCGGGAGAAAAGTCCCCAGCAGAACCTGGGGGCGATGGCGTAGTTTACTTGCACCAACACAATCGCTGCGATGGCATAGTACGTGTTGATGAAGCAGAGGGCGGCGCCGGCGGCATAGAGGGATTGGGCGATGACGATGCGGCGGATGACAGCGGGGTGGATTTCGGGCGGGAGATCGTCGGCGAGGAGATGGGCGCGGGTGGCGTAACTCCAACTCCAATAAAGTGTGAGTCCGAGGAGGAGAATGTTGCTCCAATAGGCGAGCAGCGCGGTGCGGTAGTGGATGAATTCGGCGAGAAGCGATGTGGAAAATGGAGTGAGACATATGGCGCAGAGGAAGCCGATGTGGATCCAAGCGAGATTGCGGTCGGAGCGGGCGAAATAGTTGAGTTGGGTTTGCTGGCCAACCCAGAAGATGCCGTTGGTCATGATGCTCATGAGGAAGATGAGCAGGCGCGGAGACAGTACGATGAGTGCGCGACGGAGATCGTGTTCGGAGTGAATGGCTTCGGCGGCGGGGACGCGGAGGTCGAGGACAAGCAGCGTCATGGCGACGGCGAAGATGCCGTCGCTGAGTGCGGCAATGCGTTCCACGCTCTGACCGGCAACACGGTTGTAGAGGGAGTGCATCCAACGAAGTTTAGCATTGGGGTTGGCGTGGGCTGGAGGTTGAAGAAAGGAATAAGGGAGCTAGCCGAAGGCGCAATTATCGTGTCGCAAAGAACGCGACACAACCCGCGGCTCGCCCAGATTCCCTTCGGCTTCGCTCAGGGCAGGCTCTCGCTGCGCAAAGAACGCTCGCTCGGTACGACAATGAGGGCAGAGTTCGCCGAGAAAGGCCGCGGAGTTCGCGGAGAGTGTGTTGGCGGAATGCGACAGGTTGCGGGTGCTCGGGACCGGGCTTGCGGCGCTTTGGTGATGGTGTGTTTGCTGGTGGTGATGTGCCCGGGAGCGGCGTGGGCGCAGGGCAGCGAGCCGCCACAGAATCCTACTCAAAATCCTTCGCAGGATCCGGGACAGACACCGGGGAAAGAGCCTCCGGACGCGCCGGGAGAAAGCAAGAAAGATGAGAGCGCGAATCCGGTGCAGCAGGTCCAGGACAGGACGAAGCAGGCTGTGGGCATGACGAAGGACGTGGCTACGGCTGGGCTGCTTAAGGCTAGGGATTGGGAGTCGTCGCGGATCGCCGGAATTTATGTGGGGAAGAACCGGAAGCTGCTCACACTGTCGGCGGAGCAGCGGAAGGATATCTATTTGAAACAGACGCTGACTACTCCGGAGGCTTATGTGAAGCGCATGTTCGGGGCGCTGCTTGATCAGGCAAGCGGGACGCCGCGGCAGTGGCAAGGTGGGATTGGAGGATTTGGTGAACGGTGGGCGTCGCGGGAAGGACAATTTATTGCGGCGAATTCGCTGGCGGCTCTGGGCAACGCGAAGCTGGGATATGAGGTTCGGTACGACCGGTGCAAGTGCGATGGATTGTGGCCGCGGACGCGGCATGCGTTCATCCGGAATTTGCTAACTTATGACCGGAGTGAGGAGCATTTGCATCCGCAGTGGGCGCTGTATGGAGGCGCGTTTGGCGGAGGGGCGCTCTCGGCGGTGTGGAAGCCGGGGTCGCAGAATGCGTTGACCAATGGAGCTTATGGAATGTTGGGGCAGCTGGGGTACGGGACGCTGCTGAATTTTGTGACGGAGTTTGCGCAGGAGATTAATCGGAAGCAGGGAGTGAAATAGGGGCTGCTGGCGGCGGGGATGGACCGGGGAGGGCAGTGGTGATGGCGGCGAAAAGCAGGTTCCTCACTTCGTTCGGAATGACAAGAAATTAGCGATCGAATGACAAAGCTTAGTAATGGGATGACAGAGCTTGCAAGTTCCTCACTTTGTTCGAAATAACAAAGTTAGATCATTCGGAATTCAAACCCTGGGGATCGGTCGGAACAACAATCCTCTCCTTAAAGCAGGTGAGGGATCCTTCGACTGCGTGAGATCGTCCTCGGACGATCTCACTTGGCTCATGATGACAACGGCACCCACTATTGGAGCAGTGTGCCTCCATTGCCGTTGGACTCTTCTTCGGGCGCCAAGACTACCGCAGCGGCTACGCGGTCGCCGGCTTCCATGTGCAGGAGGCGGACGCCTTGGGCGTTGCGGCCGGATTCCCGGATAGTTTTCGAATCCATGCGAATGATTTTGCCGTAGTGGCTGATCAGCATGACCTGGGAGTTCTCGTCGACCAGAGCGATGGCGACGACTTTGCCCACGCGCTCCGTTGTCTTGACGTTGATGACGCCTTTGCCGGCGCGGTTGGTGAGGCGGTATTCATCGGCGGGAGTGCGCTTGCCGTAGCCGTTCTCGGTTACGGAGAGGATCAGCGTGCCTTTCTGCGTGAGATCGACGACTTCGCCGGGCGGAATTTCTACGTCGGTCGCTGACGCTCCTTGGACACCCGAGGGGGCTGTCCCCACATTTTCCGCTCCGGGCTTCGGAGTTACCGTCATGCCGACGACGTAATCGCCTTCCTCCAGATTGATGCCATTAACGCCATAGGCCGCGCGGCCCATGGGTCGCACGTGGCTCTCATCGAAGCGGACGGCCATGCCTTCATGCGAAGCAATGAAAACGATTTGATCGCCGTTGGTAATGCGGGCGGCGACGAGTTCGTCTCCGTCTTCGATGTTGATGGCATTGATGCCGTTGGAGCGGACGTGCATGAACTCGCGCAGCTCGGATTTTTTTACGAGGCCGTTGCGAGTGGCGAAGAAAATGTATTTATTTTCTGCTTCGAGGTTGCGCACGGCGAGCATGGTGCGCACGGTTTCGCCGGGTTGCAGGCCGATTAAGTTGCCGATGTGCTTACCGCGGCCGGCGGCGCTGACATCGGGAATTTCGTAGACCTTCAGCCAATAGACGCGGCCCTTGTTGGTGAAGATGAGGATATAGGCGTGGGTGGAGGCGATGAAGAGGTGCTCGACGAAATCTTCGTCGCGAGTCTTCATGCCCGTACGTCCAGTGCCACCGCGACGCTGCATGCGGTAGGTGGAGATCGGCGTGCGCTTCATGTAGCCGGAGTGGCTGAAGGTGACGGCGACCTGCTCGTCTGCAATGAGATCTTCGAGGACGATTTCCGCGGCTTCGTCTTCGATGCGGGTGCGGCGCTCATCGCCGTAGGCCTCTTTTACTTCTTCCAGTTCCTTGATTATGACGGAACGAAGTTTTTTCTCGGAGGCGAGGATGGCTTCGTATTCCTCGATGCGCCCCCGAACTTCGTTCAGTTCGTTGGAAATTTCGTCGATGGAAAGCTTGGTGAGGCGGTGCAGTTGCAGTTCGAGGATGGCCTCGGCCTGGCGCGCAGTGAAGGGCTTTTCGGGATTCAGCTTGGGAGCGCGGCCGGCGGTGTTGATGTCGATTTTCTTGCCGCCGAAATAGGCGACCAGGTTTTCGCGGGCATCGGCGCGGTTGGCGCTGGCGCGGATGATGGTGATTACGTTGTCGAGGTGATCGAGGGCGGTGAGATAGCCTTCGAGGATATGTTCGCGGTCTTTCGCTTTTTGCAGCAGGAAAGCGGTGCGGCGGCGGACGACTTCGACGCGGTGATTGATGAAGTGCTTGATGGCCTGGATCAGGCCCATTTCGCGGGGCTGGTTGTTGACCACCGCAAGCAGGATCATGGAAAAACCTTCCTGCATGGCGGTGTGTTTGTAGAGCTGGTTAAGAACGATTTGCGGCTCAGCGCCGCGCTTGAGTTCGACCACGATGCGCATGCCGTCACGATCGCTTTCGTCGCGAACATCGGAGATGTCTTCGATCTCTTTGTCGTTGACGAGTTGGGCGATGCGTTTGATCAGTACCGACTTGTTTACCTGATAGGGGATTTCGGTGACGATGATGGCTTCGCGATCTTTACTGAAGGTCTCAATCGAGGCTTTGGCGCGCATCATGAAACGTCCGCGGCCGGTGCGGTAGGCTTCAAAAACTCCGGCGCGGCCGTGGATGATGCCGGCGGTGGGGAAATCCGGGCCTTGAACGAATTTTAGAATTTCCGCGAGTTGCGCGTTCGGATTGTTGACCAGGGTGATAGTCGCATCGACGATTTCCGTGAGGTTGTGCGGCGGAATTTTTGTGGCCATGCCGACGGCGATTCCGTCGGAGCCGTTGACGAGAAGATTCGGAATGCGGGCGGGAAGAACGTCAGGCTCGACTTCGCTGCCATCGTAGTTGGGGCGGAAGTCGACGGTTTCTTTGTCGAGATCTTCGAGCAGTGCGGTGGCAACTTGCGCGAGCTTGGCTTCGGTGTAGCGATCGGCTGCGGGAGGATCGCCATCGACGGAACCGAAATTCCCTTGTCCGAAAATCAGCGGGTAGCGCAGGCTCCAATCTTGCGCGAGCCGGACTAGTGCGTCATACACGGCGAGGTTGCCGTGGGGATGGTATTTTCCCATAACGTCGCCGACGATGCGGGCGCACTTGCGCGTGGCGCGATTGGGCTGGAGGCCCATCTGCTGCATGGTGTAGAGAATGCGGCGGTGCACGGGCTTGAGTCCGTCGCGGACATCGGGCAGAGCGCGGCCGATGATGACCGACATGGAATAGTCGAGATACGACTTGCGCATCTCGTCTTCGATGTTGACGGGCTGAATGTGCAGGGCGCCGGGACTGCCATCGCCGCCGGGCGGTGGAGTTAGGGGGAGTTCGGGATTCTGGTCGTCAGGCATCTTCTGGGCTCTTAGTTGTTAACCTTTGGCTTTTGGCTTTGGGCGTCTCTTTCGCACGTTCGAGTATCCGAAAACGGGGCTGTCGACGGCCGGCAGAATCGCTCTAAACCTTTGCATCTACAGGCGGTTAGAAGGATTCTTCCTAAGTTGCCATTGTATCATGAGATAGGCTGTGCCTGGGCTGTAGCTAGGGAGGCTTGTTGCTTATGGCGGTTCTGGTGGTGTTGCTGGTTTCGTGGATGGTGTTTCGCGGAATTGGAGCGCTGGGAGTTTCGACATTGGCGAGCGGGCAGGCCTCGGCGCGCTACGCGCTGGTCGTGATGTTTGCCATGACTGCGAGCGCTCACTTCACGAGTATGAAGCATGACCTGGAGCGGATGGTTCCTCGAATTTTTCCGTGGCCCATGTGGATTGTTTATCTCACTGGAGTGTTCGAGTTTCTGGGGGCGGCGGGATTGCTGGTCTCTAAGTTGCGGAGTGTGGCGGGGATCTGCCTGATGGTGTTGCTGGTGGCGATGTTTCCCGCGAACGTGAGAGCAGCGCGGGAGCGATTGAACTTGCGGGGCAAGCCGGCGACGGCGTTGTGGTTAAGGATGCCGATGCAGGTGGTTTTTATTGGGATGATTTGGTGGGCTAGCCAATCGTAGGGGCGGGCTTACCTCAGGGGCTAAAGCCCTTATCACACGGGATCTCTGATCGCAGCGCTGGAAGCGCTGCGCCACCCAAAAGCGGGAAGCAGATTCCTCGCCAAAGAACAGGGCTCGAAATGACAAATGGCGGAACGGGAGCTTTGGCGGAGGCGCCGTCACAGGGGCTAAAGCGCGCGGTCATTTGGGATCTTGACGCGGCGCTGAAGCGCCGCTCTTCCACGTCACCGCCGGGCATTTCACATACCATCAACTGTTTTGCGTCGTATATTTCAAAACTCGTCGGTCCCAGAGTCGCTCAGGGACGGGTGATGACTTCGTTCGGGGCTGAAGGGAGGACGAAGTTGACGCTGCGATCGGCGTTGGCTTGCAGGGTTTGGTTCAGGTTGAGAGTGGAGAGATCGATTTTCTTGTTCCAGTATCCATCGGTGTAGAAGTCGCCGCGGGCGTAGAGGAAGCCGTCGGCGATGGTGTAGTCGCGAACTTCTTCGCGGTGTCCATCGCGAAAAATGAGAACCGCGGGCGGCGGGAAATGCTCCGATGAAGTGGCGATCAGCGGCGGCGTGGAGCTTGGTCGAGTCGAATGAGTGCCGGATGGCGTCGCCTCCAGAGCTGGACTCGACGCGAGCGGGAGGGCATCGCCATTGGCGGCGGTGCTGTTGACGCGAACGTAGCGGCCGTTCTGGAGCTCGATCATCAGCGGGTCAGAGGATGAAGGCTGATGCGCGGCAGGACCAATGGCATCTCCCATGGGATTTGCCGAAGAGCCCGAAATGCCGCTCAAGGCTTGCATCAGGAATGGAGGCGGCGGTGAAGCGACGGGGTATCCGGTGGAATAAATGTCATCCGGATCGAAGGAGTCGCCGAAGAACGGGAACGGTAGAGAGGTGTAGCCGTAAGGAGAAGAGCGGCGGGATGCGGAGGCACGGCCAGTGCGTCCGAAAGCAAAACTGCCCTTGCTGAAATTTGAATGCGGCGTTGCGGTATGAGCGGAGGCGGACGCGTGCCCTGCGGATGTGGCTCTCTGGGCCGAGGCCAGCGGCATGAGAGTGGCGAGCGCGGCGATGAGAGCGACGGAGCGCATGGTCAATTGGCCTGGGCGGATGGCGGAAGTTGGAAAGTAACCCCGTGGTCGTCGTTTTGCTTCTCGGTGGCGGGGAGATCGAGATCCGCCAGAGCGATCTTGCGGGGATGGCCTGGCGTTAAGTCGTATAGGGTTTGACTGACGATGGCGTAATTGTTCACCTCGACTTGATGACCGTCTTTGAAGACGAGGCTGGTTGGGGGCTGAGGAGGTTCGGGGTCGGACTGGGCTCCGGACGCATCTTCCCCATCACGCGCGTGCGCCGGATCTGCAGAGGATGGCGGCACGTAAGATTCCGGGCCCGATCCACGGCGGTCAAAAACGGTGGGGCCTCCTTGATATTCGGCATCATCGTTGTCAGAAGTGTCTGCATCGCTGACATCGACGGCGTAGGGCACGGGCACAGCGTAGACGTACGGATAATAGGCGGTGCCGTTTGCGGTGTGATGCGGATGGTGCTGCCCGTCGTGGCTGATGTGTGAACTGCCCGGGGAATGCGGGAGGCCGCTGGAATGGCTGACGTTCGAACCGGCCGGCGCAAAGCCGTCATGGACGGATGTGGCACCAGTTGGAGGGGCTACGTGGAAGGCGGTTGGAGCCGCTACGCTGCCGGTGTAAGGGGCGCTGCCGGCGTGAGCCGAGCCGGAAGAGTTCGCATATCCACTGCCGAACTGAGCCCAACCACTGCCGACCAGAAAAAATAATATCCCTAAAACTGCGAGTGAAACCAGAATCGAGCGAGGTACTGAGCGATTCACGAACTTATGATACTCCAACGGGAACGTCATAGCACACCTCCGCGAGCGGACTTCCTACACCGTTAGATCGGGGATTATGGGCAGGAGATGCGCGGCAATTGTAGAGAATTGTTAGCCGGCAATCATCCGCGGGGGACCCGGACCAAGTACGAAAGACTCCAGAGAATGTAGGCACCGACCCATGCCCAGACGCTGGCGGTGACGAGAAAGCGGTAGGGAGTTTCCATGAGGTCGGCGAAAACTCCGGAAACAAAGATAAAGAGGAAGGGGACGGAGGCGAGGAGAAACCCCGCACCGGCGACGCGAGGATGGGCTATGCCCAGCGCGATGAAGAGAAGTGCCAGGAGCAGTGGGGCGGTGTTGCCGAAGTAGCGGGGGCGCGGCCACGCAAGATAGGTTGCAACGGCGACCGGGAGCAACAAGGCAAAGGCGGGACAGGCCCGCAGAATGAGGGTTGCGACTCGGCGATAGACAGCGAGTACGGTGAAGCTGCGCCACGTTGCTCCCCAGAAAGTGGCGTGCTGCATTCCCTGGAGAAAAGCGTGGGGGTGAAAGAAGTAAATCGCGAACAGCAGGACGAGAGCCAAGAGACAGGCAGCGGTCCAGATGGTGAGCGCGGCTCCGCGGCGGATGGGAGCTAGATAAAGGAGGAAAGCGAGAGAGATGGGGGCGACGACGATCATGGAGAATTGAGACCCCACTGCGATCGCGAGGGAGATGCCGAGTAAGACGATGCGGCGCCAGTTCCAGAGAACGACTTCGCGTGGAGCGTAAAGCGTGTGGGCGACGGCGATGGCGGTGAAGATGGCTCCGAAGGATCCCCAGCTGGCGAGGATTTCGGGCTCGGCGTGCCAGACGGCGGCGGCTTGAAGTATGGCGGGAGAAAAGCAGTAGAGGGTAAGGGCGAGGAATCCGCCGGAGTTGCCGCAGAGGCGGCGGGCGACATACCACAACGAAGCGCCAAGGAAGACGCCCAAGGCGAGAAAAGGAATACGCGGGAGCCAGCACCAGTGCGGAGAGGGTTCGGGAGCGTCGAGGGCTGGGGGCCACGCGAGGAGCGGGGCGGCGGTCACCAAAGAGAGCAATGGAGAATGCTCGGTGTCGAAACCGGCATCGTCGCGGGCGACATCGATAGGAAGCGAGCCGGGAGCGTCGGGGAAGGGCGCACCGGCAATTCCGGCACCGTGGATTTGCCGCCAGCCGGCTGCGATGCGAACTTGCTCGGACGCGCTTAGGGCGTCGGTTCTCAAGGATTCGGCACCGTGCAGCTCGGAACGCACCAGCCAGACTGCTTGCGCCAGAAAGATGAGAAGCAGAACTCCGGCGAGAAACTGGGGGCGACCGAAGCGTTGGCGCGTGAAGAATGGGGTCATTAGGCAGGACGAAGTGTTTTACCATGAGCGGGGCCGTTTGAGGAAACCGGCGGGGAAGAGGAGTGCAGCGCACTAAGGAAGCGAGCCAAACGCGCCCTTCGGTCGCTTGCGCTCGCTCAGGGCAGGCTCCGTGGATTCGCGCGGCTCGCCGAGATCCCTCGGTGCGCAAAGAACGCTTCCTCGGGATGACAAGGGAACGGGGATGGATGAGCGGATAAACATTTCGGGCGAGCAGCGAGCTTCGAATCCGGAAGCGACGGATTCGGGGGTATCGGGCGCGGCGCCGGAGTTTGCGGTGCAGCCGTCGTATGTGCGGACGGTGTTTCTTGGTGCGGGCGGATTGCGGGCGGGGTGGGGATTTGCGTTTTATGTGGCGATGTTTTATCCGCTGCAGTTTTTAGTCAGCCGGTGGGCTGGGTCTGTGGAGCTGGGCACGAGCGGGCTTTGGTCCATGATGCTGATGGAGTTTGGATTGCTGGTGGCCGCAGTGCTGCCGGCCGTGGTGCTGGGGTGGGTTGAGAAGCGGACTTGGGGAACGTACGGGTTGCCGGGGCGACTGGCGTTTGGAAAATTGTTCTGGGTGGGAGCGGTATGGGGATTCGCCAGCATCACGCTGTTGATGGCAACGTTGTATGGGGTGCGAGTTTTCGACTTCGGGCATCTCGCGATACACGGCGGACGGATTGTGAGGTTCGCGGTGTTCTGGGCATTGTACTTCTTGCTCGTGGGTTGGTTTGAGGAATTTCTGCTGCGCGGGTATTCGCAGTTCACGCTGACACGATTGATTGGATTTTGGCCGGTGGCGGTGGTGCTGTCGTGCACGTTTGGCCTTATCCACTTGCAGAATGCGGGCGAGCAGTGGACGGGATTGTTGGCGGCGGCGGCGATTGGATTCTTCTTTTGTCTTACATTGCGGCGTACGGGCAATCTGTGGTTCGCGGTGGGCTTTCATATGGCGTGGGATTGGGGAGAAACATTTTTTTATTCGGTGCCAGATAGCGGAACGATTTTCCCCGGGCATTTGTTGAAGTCGTCGTTTCACGGGCCGCGATGGCTCACGGGCGGGATGGTTGGACCCGAGGGAAGCGTGCTTTGCTTTGTGGTGATTGCGGTGGTGTGGGCGGCGTTTGCGAGGAGATATCCGGAGGCGAAGTATCGGGTGGAGTAGAGCGCGTCGCTGCGCTCGGCGGGACGGCCGAGGCGGCCGTCCCCACATGAGCTTAGTGCGAGACCTTACGAGTTCTCAGTTTGAAAATTTCAAATCAAGAATCTGCGATTTTGCTTTCTCCTAATCTTCGCCTCGGCCTATACTCGTTTCGATGAGTCTGGAAGCAGATTTGCTGACGCCGCTGCGGCGGTATTGGGGGTATAGCACGTTTCGTCCGCTGCAGGAGCGGATCGTGCGCAGCCTGCTGGCGGGGCGCGACACTTGCGTGGTGATGCCGACGGGCGGAGGCAAGTCGCTGTGCTACCAGCTGCCGGCGGTGGTGTCGGGCGGAACCGCGGTAGTGATTTCTCCGCTGATCGCGTTGATGCAGGATCAGGCCACGCAACTGGCGCAGATGGGGATTCCGGTGGCAGTGCTCAACAGCACGATGAACGACGTCGAGCAGAATAAGGCGATGGCGAAAGCGCGGGAGGGAGCTTACCGGCTTTTATATGTGTCGCCGGAGCGAGTGGCGCGCGGGGACACCATGGACTGGATGCAGCAGATGCCAGTGACGTTTTTCGCGATCGATGAGGCGCATTGCATTTCCGAGTGGGGACATGAATTTCGTCCGGAGTACCGGCAACTGAACCGGTTGCGATCGAAGTTCCCGGATCGTCCCATTGCGGCGTTTACGGCCAGCGCGACGCGGCACGTACGGCATGACATTCTGGCGCAGCTGCAGTTGCGCAATCCCGATAAATATATTGCCAGCTTTTACCGGTCCAATTTGCGCTATCTTGTGCGCGAGTGCGAAGGGCTCGAGCAGATGGAGATGCTCCTGAAAGCGCTGGAGAGCTACGCCGGCAGCAACGTGATTGTTTATTCGCCGACGATCCATCGGGTGGAGGAGACGGTCGATTTTCTGGAAGACAACGACATAGCAGCGGTGGGATATCACGGAAAGATGGACGGTGCGGACCGGAGGCGCGCGCAGGAAAGGTGGATGTCGGATGACGTGCGTGTGCTGGTAGGGACGATTGCTTTTGGATTGGGCATCAACAAGGCTGCGGTGCGAGCGGTGATTCATTTGTCGTTACCGAAATCGATCGAGCAGTACTACCAGGAGGCGGGACGGGCTGGACGGGACGGCGTGAGTGCGGATTGCGTTTTGCTGTGGCAGAAAAAAGATGCGGGGCTGCTGGGATTTTTTGCCAATCAGATTACCGATTCGGAAGAGCGTAATCGAGCGTGGGAGCGGTACCGGATTATTCGTGAGTTTGTGGAGTCGAAGCAGTGTCGGCATCGGCAGATTTGCACGCACTTTGGGGAGGCTCCGAAGTGGGAGGATTGCGGATCTTGTGATGTGTGCGGGAGCGTGGCGGAGTGGATGGTGAAGTCTGCGGCGCCGGGAAAGAGCGCGGCGGTGAGTCGAAAACGGGCGGCACCGCAACCCATTGCGGCGCCGGCAACGGGCTCCGAGGCCGAAGATCTACGCGAGTATCTGCGAGAGTGGCGGCGGGCGATGGCGAAAGAGACGAACGTTCCGGCCTACATTGTGCTGCACGATTCGTCTCTGGAAGAAATTTGCCGGCGTCAGCCCAAGTTTTTGGCGGAGCTTCTGGAAATTCCGGGAATCGGCGAGCGCAAGGCGGAAGTGTATGGACAGGAAATTCTGAATGCGTTGGAGAAATTCCGACAAGGGACCCGAGCCAGCGGTTCTGACCGGGCGGTCAAGCCTGGGGACGAGACTCTTCGCTTGTTGAGTGAAGGGCGAACTCTGGAAGAGGTTGCGCAGATTCGCGGACGGCAGATGTCGACTATCGTGAGTGCGGTCGCAAATTTGCTGGAGACGGGGCAGGTCGAGTTTCAGTCTGCCTGGGTGACCAGGGAGAAGCTGTTAGTGATTGAAGCGGCGTGCGGCAAGGTGGGGATGGAGAGGCTCAAGGCGTTGAAGGATATCTTGCCGCCCGAGATTAGTTATGACGAGATCAAGCTAGTGGTGGGGAAGACGCGGCGAGGTCCGTCGATGATCGCCGGGATCGTTCGCTCCGCTCAGGATGACACACCTAGCCGCTAGGGAGATGTTGACCCCCTCGGGCGTCATCTAACGATTCAGGACTTGCTGGGCGGCCTCTCCTCCGGAGCGGACGCAATCGGGGACGCCGATGCCACGGTAGCCGTTGCCAGCGAGCGCGAGGCCGGGCAGTTGCTGGCGCAGGCGCTCGATGCGATCGAGGCGTTCGAGATGGCCAACGCCGTACTGGGCCATGGCGGACTTCCATTTATAGACGCGGGCGAAGAGCGGAGCGGAGCGAAGTCCCAGGATTTGCTGCAGTTCGTTGCGGACGATGGCAACAATGGCGTCATCAGAGAGCTGCCAGATATTTTCCGCCTTCGATCCGGCGAAGAAGCAGCGCAGCAGGGCGCGGTCATCGGGAGCGCGATGAGGAAACTTATTGTGCACGAAAGTTGCCGCCAGTAATTGTTTGCCCTCGCTGCGCGGCACGAGAAATCCGAAGCCAGGAGGGAGCGATTGACGGACTTCGCGATCGTAGCCGAGGCCGACGGTGATGGAAGAGCTGTAGCCGATGGCGGCGAGTTCGGCGGACAGTGCGGGGCTGCAAGTCGAGAGTAGCTGGGCTGCGGAGAGGGCTGGGAGCGCGAGAATCACAGCGTTGAAGTGATCCGACTTCAAACCTGCCGAGACGCTCCAGCCTCCAGTTCTTGGTTCAATGGTTTGCACGGGAGCATTGGTGATAAGGGAAGCCTGGTTGAGGCGGGGGACGAGCGTTTCAACCAACTGCTGCATGCCGTTCTTCAGCGATGTGAAAAGTGGGGCGGCAAGTTTGTTCGCGGAACGTCGCATTTTCTTCCGAGCGGCGAGCATGGCGCGGCCCAGACTGCCATGAGTGCGCTCCATCTCGGCGAAGCGGGGAAGAACCGCGCGCACGCTCAGGCTGGCGGCTTCTCCGCCGTAAACGCCGGAGAGGAGCGGGTCGGCGAGACGGTCGACCATTTCTGGGCCGTAATGGCGTTCGACTAAAGAGGCGACGCTTTCATCGGCATCGGCGGAGCGCGGGGGGTGAAGGAGTTCCTGCGCCATGCGGAGCTTGGTGGTCCAGGAAAAAAGCGGCGAGAATCCTGTGGGCAGGATTTTGGTGGGGACCATGAACATGAGGCCGTCAGGCATGGGAATCAGGCACCCACGGACGAGAATAAATGTTTTGCGATCCGCGTCGTTCGAGCCGATGAGCTGATCGCCCAGACCGAGGGTGCGGCAGAGGTCGGACGCCCAAGGCTTTTCGGTGATGAAGGAGTCTGGGCCGGCTTCGACGATGCAGCCGTTCACATCCTCGGTGCGGAGGACGCCGCCGAAGGTCGGCGATGATTCATAGAGAACGTAATCGGCTGTGCCGGCGCGGCGGGGTTGTTCGAGAGTGAACGCGGCGGTGAGTCCGGAAATGCCTCCGCCGATGATCGCGATGCGGGTCACGGAAGGCGGCTTCCGACTGCCGGCTTTCGGGTCACGGAAGACGAGTCTGGGGCTGAATATTCCTGCACCAGGCGCGCCAGGTTCTTCACGTTGTCAACTGGAGTTTCGGGCAGGATGCCGTGGCCAAGATTGAAGATGTGGCCCGGACGTCCGGCGGCGAGACGAAGAATATTTTCCGCTCGAGACTTCAGTTCTTTCCAATCCGCAAAGAGAAGAACAGGATCGAGATTGCCTTGCACGGCGCAGCGGTGATTGAGGTCGCTCCAGCCTTTGTCGAGCGGAATCCGCCAGTCGAGGCCAATCACTTCGGCTCCGGTTTCGTTCATTGCAGGAAGCAGCGTGGCACTGTCGGTGCCGAAATAAATGATGGGGACAGCGCCCTTGTGCAGCCGCTTCACGAGAACAGTGACATACGGCAGGACATAGCGGCGATAATCTTCCACGCTGAGGCAGCCGACCCAACTGTCGAAAATCTGAATGACATCGGCACCGGCGCGCACCTGGGCAGCGGAGTACTCGGCGGTGACATCAACCAGCTTGCGCATCAACGCATCCCAGTTGGCCGGGGAGTTGTACATCATCTTCTTGGCGTGGAGGTAGTGGCGGGAGCCGCCGCCTTCGATCATGTAACTGGCGAGGGTGAATGGCGCTCCGCAGAAACCAATCACGGGAATTTTTTCAGCGAAATGCTTGGCTACGAGACTCACGGCCTCGGAGACATAGCCGAGTTCCGCGGCGCGGTCGGTTCGGAGTTGAGCCACGTCTTCCGTGGTGCGGACAGGCTTTCCAATGACCGGGCCTTCTCCAGCGGAAAAATGAAAGGGCAAGCCCATGACTTCGAGCGGGAGCAGAAGGTCGGCGAAGATGATGGCGGCGTCGACTCCGAGAAATTCGGCAGCGGTAATGGTAACTTCGGCGGCGAGTTCGGGCTTCTTGCAGATTTCGAGCAGGGAATGTTGCTTGCGAACGGCGCGGTATTCGGGCATGTAGCGTCCGGCCTGACGCATGAACCAGACGGGAGTGTGGTCGACAGGTTGAGATTTGCAGGCGCGAACGAAGCTGGAATTGGGGGCAGACATGATCAATAAGAAGGACCGACTACTTTAGCATTTTTGCAGGCAGGCGTGCCCGCTAGGGCGCGGGGTTTGTGCGAGACTGAGAAGGGAGCCATCGCTATGAGCCCGATTGAAGTTGCGAAAGAGAGGGTCGAGTTGGCGGTTGCGGACGGAACGCGGATGGGCGCATACGTGGCTCGTCCTGAGAGTACCGGGCCGCATCCGGGATTACTCGTGTTCCAGGAAGCTTTTGGCGTGAACCACCACATCCGCAGCGTGACGGAGCGGTTTGCCGCGGAGGGATACGTGGCGATCGCTCCGGAACTGTTTCATCGCACGGCGCCTCCGGGGTTCGAGGGCAGCTACACAAATTTTTCTGCGGTGATGCCGCACCTGCAGGCGGTGACGAACGAGACAGCGGAAGCGGATTTACGATCTGCATACCAGTGGCTGCAATCGAATGTGGCAGGGAAGGCGAGCGAGATTTCGAGCGTGGGATTTTGCATGGGCGGGCGAGTCTCATTTATTGCGAATAGCGCGGTTCGATTGTGCGCGGCGGTTTCGTTCTATGGAGGAGGAATCGCGCCGGGATTGCTGGGTCGGGTGGGGAAGTTGCAGGCTCCATTTTTGTTTATATGGGGAGGATTGGACAAGCACATCACGCCGGAGCAGCGGCGAGCCGTGACCGAGGCTTTGAGCGCGGAGAAGAAAATCTACGTGAGTGCAGAGTTCTCCCCCGCGGATCATGGATTCTTTTGCGATGAGCGGGCGGCGTATGAGCCGCACTCGGCGCGGCAGGCGTGGGCGTTGACGTTGGAGTTTCTGCGCTCGTGAAACAACTCGCGATGCTTTTCGGGGCCGTGCCTGCTCTCATTCTGATGGGAGTGGCCTGGCAGATAGGTTCCGTTCCAACCGCGAACGAGAGGAAGTCCCAAGCTGGCGCTGCGCCTACCTTTTATAAGGACGTTCTTCCGATAGTCCAGGATAAGTGCCAGAGTTGCCATCGCAGCGGCGAACCGGCGCCGATGGCGCTGGTGACGTACGAGCAAACGCGGCCATGGGCGGGGAAAATTGCGGCTGCGGTGGATATGAAGATGATGCCGCCCTGGTTTGCCGATCCGCGGTACGGGAAGTTTTCCAATGATCCATCGTTGAGCGCGGAACAGATCAAGACGATTGGGGCTTGGGCAGATGCGGGAGCACCAGCCGGAGATGAGCGCGATGCGCCCGCACCACCGAAGTGGAGTGAGGGGTGGAATATTCCGCAGCCGGATGTGGTGGTGAAGATGCCGAAGCCGGTGCCGATTCCGGTGCGCGGCGAGGTGGAATATACGTACGAGATTGTGCCCACGCATTTTACCGAGGACAAGTGGGTGCAGATGGTGGAGGCACGACCTTCGAGCCCGGCGCATGTGCACCACGCAGTGGTGTACATAAGGCCTCCGGATTCGCCTTGGCTGCGGCGTGCGCCGGTGGGCGAGGCTTTCACCGCGTCGATGTTGACCGATCCGGAGGAGCGGCGGCAGGCGCATGAGACGACCAGCGATCTGCTGCTGGTGTACGCGCCGGGGAGTGCACCGGACCGGTGGGCGGAGGGCATGGCGAAGTTTGTGCCAGCGGGATCGGATCTGGTGTTTCAGATGCACTACACGACGAACCGCGAGGCGGCGAGTGATGAGAGCAGCGTGGGACTGGTGTTTGCGAAGAGTCCGCCGAAACAGAGGGTGGTCACGCTGCAGTTGAATAATCATGCTTTGATGATTCCGCCGGGAGCGGAGGACTTTCGCGTGGAAGTGCAGGGGACTCTGCCTAACCAGGCGCTCCTGCTGAGTCTGTTTCCGCACATGCACCTGCGCGGGAAGCGCTTTGAATATGACATTGTGCATGACGATGGGAGCGTGGAACCCTTGCTGCGAGTGGACTATCACTTTCACTGGCAGTTGAGTTATAAGCTGGCGGAGCCACGGGAGCTGAAGGCGGGGACGAAGCTGCGGGCGGTGGCGTGGTACGACAATTCGAAGAACAATCCGCACAATCCTGATCCCGATAAGCTGGTGACGTGGGGCGATCAGACGTCGCAGGAAATGATGGTGGGATTTTTTGATGTGGCGATTCCGGCGGGGGTGGACAAGTGGCAGTTCTTTGTGAGGAAGTAGCGCGGGCTTTTAGCCTGCGAACGGCGGATTCCTCCTTGCTCGCGTCGCTCGCTTGTCGGAATGACAAAGGATTGAGAGCGTCACGTCTCCGGGAATCGTACCGCACAGACATTCTCATGTCTCGCAGAAGAGGCGAGACATGGGGCACCCCTGTCGACACAATTTGCTACACTTCGAGATTCCAAAATGAGGATAGAAAAATGGTGGGAAGAAGCTGGGTGCTGGTGTCGGGAGCAGTGGCGGTTTTCATTATTTCTGGAATGGTAGTCAATGGTGCGAGGGCGCAAGGTGGGGCGACGCAAGGAACGACCGTCGGACCCAAGACGGCGATGCAGCAATTCAAGAATATTCAAGTACTCAAAGACATTCCGGCGGATCAATTGATTCCGGCGATGCAGTTTATCAGCGCGTCGCTCGGAGTGGAGTGCGAGTTTTGCCACGTGGAGGGAGCGTTCGAAAAAGATGACAAGAAGCCGAAGCAGACTGCGCGGGTGATGATGGGGATGATGTTTACTATCAACCAAGACAATTTCGACGGGCATCGCGAAGTGACCTGTTATTCCTGCCACCGGGGTAGCACCAATCCGGTGGCTACGCCGGTGGTGATGACGGCAGAGTCGAAGCCGGGCATGAACGAAGTGAGGAAATCCGAAGAAGGAACAGAGACGAAGACGCCTACCGGGCCGAACGCCGATCAGTTGTTCGACAAGTATGTGAAGGCGATGGGAGGCGAGGGCGCCATCGACAAAATTACTAGCCGAGTGATGAAGGGCACGATCACGTTTGGCGACAGGAATCTTCCGATCGACATTTACTCGAAGCAGCCGGACAAGCGAGTATCGTTCACGCATATGTCGGACGGAGACAGCATTACGGCTTTCGACGGACATGAGGGCTGGTTGGGAATGCCGAAAAGGCCGGTGCGCGAGATGCACGGGCCGGATATCGATGCGGCCGCGATGGATGCGGACCTTCAGTTTCCGGTGCACTTGAAAACCACGTTCAGCGAAGCGAAGGTAGCGGGGACGGAGAAGGTCGATGGGCGTGATGCCTATCTGGTGGTGGGCGGCCGCGAGGGAAAGACACCGCTGCGATTGTATTTTGATGAGCAATCGGGACTGCTAGTAAGGCTGATTCGATTTGGAGAAACTCCGCTGGGGCGGTTGCCGACGCAGATTGACTATGCCGATTACCGGGAAAGCGGCGGAGTGAGGATTCCGTTTCGCTGGTCGCTGGCGCGGCCAAGCGGGCTGTTCACGATTCAGGTCACCGAGGTGAAGCAGAATGTTCCGGTGGACGATGCGAAGTTTGCCAAACCACCAGCGCCTCCGGAAGGAGAGAAGTCTCCCGCGAAATGAGGACGGCCGGCGAATCGCAGTTACATTTGTGAGGGATTGCCGTAGAACTTTCGATAGGCCGGAGGCGAGAGATTAAGAAAAGATCCGGGTTAAGATTCAGCAGGGAGATCGACATGCGAATCATGATCCGAGCCGTAGCAGTATTGACCATCGGGCTGGCGACGTTCTCCGCGACTCAAGGGCAAACCGGCGGCAGCGCTGCGGAGCAGGAATTGTTTGTCTCGGTGACCCAGGCGCGGCGCGCGCAGGGTTTGCCGGCGTTGAAGTGGAATGAAGCGCTAGCCATGGCAGCGCGTCGGCATGCCGGGTTGATGGCGCAACATGGGGCGGCGGAACATGGATTTCCCGGCGAGCCTGCCCTCGCGGCGCGCGTTACGCAGGCGGGAGCACGGTTTGTATGGCTCTCGGAGAACGTCGTTCAGGGCTCGAGAGTCGAGACCATTCAGGCAGAGTTTCTGCGATCTCCCAACCATCGCGCGAATATGCTGGATGCTGAAATGGATTCCATCGGAGTTGGGGTGGTCGAGCGCGGCGGACAGCTTTTTGCGGTGGAGGATTTTTCCAAGGCGAAGTGAGAGGGCTCGTCAGCATACAAGTGTCGAAGGTAGTGCCGGCGTCGGCCCGCAATCGGGGCGAGGACTCTACTTCCGGCATTGTAGCTCGACTAGGGATTCTTCGACGCCGCAATAGGGTCGCTGCGCGAAATATTGCTGCGCTCAGCATGACAAAGAAATTTAATTCGTGCGGGCCAGCAAGATGCTGGCGCTACCGGCCCTCGGCTTTGCGGTAGTCTCTAACTTTCCGAAGTGTTAGCATCCCTCCCATTATGATTAAACTCCAACTCTTGCGGTCATTGTTACTGTTGCCGTTTGCGTGCTTCGGGCTGCTGTGCGCGGCACAAACTCAAACTGCTCCTGCTCATGCGATTGTGTTGCACGCGGCCCGTCTGCTTGATGTGAAGAATGGACGGATCGTGAAGCCGGGCGAAGTGCTGGTGCTGGGCGAGAAGATCGTGGAAGTGGGCACAGCAGTCAAGCATCCAGTCGGTGCGGAAGTCATCGATCTGGGTGACCGGACATTGTTGCCAGGTCTGATCGATGCGCACGTGCATCTGTTTCTGCATCCGGGCGCAGAGGACTTGCAGACAGTAAAGGAGTCCGTACCGCAACGTACCATTCAGGCGGTGCTCGGGGCGCGCGACGATTTGATGGCGGGCTTCACGGCGGAGCGCGACATGGGGACGGAGGGTGCGGGATCGGCCGATACGGCGGTACGCAACGCGATTGACGACGGGCTGGTGCCGGGACCGCGGATGCGGATAAGCGGAAACGCCATCAATATCCTGGGCGGACATGAGGACGCTATCGATTTCAATCCCGAGCAGCACATTCTGCCGAACGCTACTTACGCCAATAGTAAGGATGAGTTGGTCGCGGTGATGCGCCAGCAATATAAGGAGGGGGCGGATTTCACCAAGATTTATGAGACCGGGCCGGACGCGTTGAAGGAAGGGGAGTTTTCCACGGTTTATCAATACACGGAAGCTGAGCTGAGTGCGGCGGTCGCGGAGGCGGCACGAGCTGGGAAGCGCGTGGCGGTGCATGCCACTGGCGAACCAGGAACGCTGTTTGCGGCGCAGGCCGGGGTCGCCTCGATTGACCATGCCAATCAACTGGGCGATGAAACGATGCGGCTGATGCGGGAGAAGCAAATCTATGCGGTGCCGACGTTCACCATTTTTGAATATTTTGCGGAACATGCGGAGACGCCGGCCCAAGCCGCGCGCGAGCACGAGATGCTGGATTTAAAGATTGTGGACTTCCGCAAGCAGGTTGCGGCGGGGGTTCCGATGGCCGTGGGATCGGACGTGGGGCCATTTCCTCATGGGACACAGGCACGGGAGTTTGCGCTGATGGTGAAATACGGGATGTCGCCGCTGGCAGTCATCCAGGCGGATTTGCTTCATGGAGCGAAGTTGCTGGGTTGGGAAGGACAGATTGGCGCGCTGGAGCCCGGTTATCTTGCCGATGTGGTCGCGGTTTCGGGTGATCCGCTGCAGGATATCAGCGTGCTGGGAAATTTGTCGTTCGTGATGAAGGGCGGGGTGGTTTACAAGAAGTGAGAGCCTCCGCTCCGGATCACAGGCGCTAAAGCCACCATTCATTGGGAGGGTTTACGCGGCGCTGAAGCTCCGCTCTGCCACGGCGGTTATTGACATCTGGTTTGGGCATGTGGCGCTGGCGTTCTGGATACGGTCTCCGGTGGAGCTGACGGTGACGTGCAGAAGGTAGGGATCTTTCGCTCCGCTCAGGATGACAGGATTATCTTTGGTTCTACCAGCCTTTGTCCGAATCTTCTGAGTCGCTCTTCCAGTCACGATCGGATGCGTCGGTGCCATCCTTCATGGTTTGGTTGCGTTTGCGGTAGCAGACGAAGATTACGCCGACGGAGATTAATGTGGGGGGAGCGATCAAGACGAGGATGCCGCTTTTTAGGGCTTGAATCATGCGGGCGCCGGAGGAGGCGGCTTG
>Ga0187890_10000739_pt1 | contig 23656 bp, 24 predicted proteins | sample June2016WEW_21_1_FD_133005 | JGI IMG/M metagenome (GOLD analysis project Ga0187890, IMG submission 133005) | Peatland microbial communities from SPRUCE experiment site at the Marcell Experimental Forest, Minnesota, USA - June2016WEW_21_10 | ecosystem: Environmental > Terrestrial > Soil >... | reverse complement strand
AATGCTGTTTGCCGACCGATCACTGGTAAGCCGTGTGCGGGAAATCCGCATGCACGGTTTGGTAGGGGGCCCTGACTCCACCTGTTGCCTTCGGGTCGCATAGGAGTCAGGGTCTACCAATGGATCCGCCACTCGCTCCTAGCAACGCCTCTTGATGAGCAACTTCGCGATGACGACGGAACTCAGGCAATGACCGGGGAGCGCGATTCGGGAGACGATGCGGGCTCCCCTCCCTGCTTCTTGCACGAGCTCGATGCCACCGGTTCACCGCGGGTCGATCCGCAGCAAACGCTCGACGTGGCTCGCTGGCGAAAGGCCGAGCGCGAGCGCCTCATCGCCGCTCGACTCAAACTCGACCCGGAATACCGCGCCGCGCAAACGCTAGGCATTATGCAAGACTTGGATCGAATAATTCCGTTCACCTCGGAGACGATCGTCAGTGTGTACTGGCCGATACGGGGGGAACCGGATCTGCGGCCGTGGATGCAGGCAAAATCCGCGAAGGGAATTCGCATCGCGCTCCCAGTAGCCCTGGCACTGGGTCAGCCACTGGTGTTCCGCGAGTGGCGTCTCGGCGCTCCCATGGCGCGGGGACTATGGAACATTCCCTATCCTGCGGATGGCGTCGAGGTGGTTCCGACCGTGGTCCTCGCTCCCGTCGTCGGCTTCGATCCGGCATGCTATCGCCTCGGTTACGGGGGCGGGTTCTTCGATCGCACGCTCGCGCGGATGACCGGATCGCCCCTGCTGATCGGACTGGGCTATGCACACGCGTTGATCAATACCATTTTTCCGCAGCCGCATGACATCCCCATGAACTGGGTGGTCACTGGAGCGGACGCTCCGCAGTGCCGCCCCGCGTCTTAGAGCCTCGACCGGCAGTTATCCGGGCGTTGCGCGAAAATTCCTGGCGCGCTACAAAGGTGTAGTTTCACGGTGTAGGAGCCACACCCATGTGCAGGAGCATAAAGACCCTCTTCAATTTCACGCCACCCGCGACGGAGCAGGAGATTCGAGCTGCGGCACTGCAGTTCGTCAGGAAGCTGAGCGGGTTCAACAGTCCATCACGGTCCAACCGCGCTGCTTTCGAGCGCGCCGTCGATGAGGTGGCTGCGTCAGCCCGCACGCTCATCGATACACTACTCACCGCCGCTGAACCCCGCGACCGCGCAGTAGAGGCGGAGCGGGCGCGGGCAAGGACAGCGGCGCGATTCGGTGTACAGCGCTGATTTTCGTGAGCGAAGGCAATGGGTGTAAGCTGTCGCGAGTCGGGGAAGTCATCATGAAAGTCGTCAAGTCATATTCAACCAGCGTCGACGCCGAGGTGGCCAGGATCGCATTGGATGCCGCGGGCGTGCCTGCGACCATCGTCGGCATCGAGGCGGCCATGGAAGGCGGAACTGCCGGCGTGCAAGTGCTCGTGCCGGACGAGTGCTTCGATGACGCTCTGAAGGTCCTCGAACGTTCCTGACGTTTCGGGTTAACGACCGTTGATACGCTGCAGGTATTCGGATAACGCATCCACCTGCTCGGCAGGCAACAGTGCTCCGTAAGCCGAACGCATTTTCTGGATCTCGGAGCGCCATTGATCCTTGGTGAGCGGGGGTTGGCGCAACACCATCCCGGCAGAGTGGCAAATCAAGCATTGACTGTCCGCGACGTCCGCGCCGGGTCCAGACGGGAAGATCTCATTGCTCACCGGCAATTCGACGCTCAGGATTGCCCACTTCGGAGGGGCCTCCTTGGTTAACTTCGCGGGTGGCGAATCGCCTGCAGTGGGGGATCCGCCCGTTGCTGCGCTCACCGCGAGAAGCGCGGCAATCGCCGACGCGGCGAGCACAGAGCCCCCCCTCCGAGACTTTCTTCTCATGGTGCCGATCCTCTAAACCCCTTGGATGGAGACTGACTCGACGACGTTGCGCATGAAGCCCCCGGCATTCCAGTTGGCGCGCTCGGGCTGGGACACGTCGGCCGTGTTGATTGCCCTGATCATCAGGTGCTGGGGACCCGGCGATCGGGGGCGGAGCGTTGCGTCCCACTGGCGAAAACTGTACTTGCCGTGATCCGGCCCGAGCCGCGCCTCCCGCCAATGGCCTCCTGCGTCGTCCGAGAACAACACTTTGGCGACGCCGGCGTCGCCGCCGAACGCGACGCCGCGTACCGTCGTAGGCTTTCCAATCTTGAGCGTCGCTCCGCTCTGAACATTGGTGAAGAAGGAACGCGGCACCATTCGATTGATGGGGACCATCTTCACGTCCGGCTGCCCCGGCGTTATGTCCGCGAATGGAGTGTCGGGGATCAGGTAGGCCTTGGTCATCCAGAAATTGTCATCCGGTTTGTCGAGGACCTCGATGTCGTCGAGCATCTTGATCCAGTAGGTCGAATACCAACCGGGCACAATCAATCGTAACGGATAGCCATTCAATAGCGGCAGCGGCTCTCCGTTCATCGCGTACGCGATCATCACTTCACCGTCACGTGCGTGTTCCACAGTGAGCGACTTCATGAAGTTGGGTGTTTGCGGAAGAATGCCGGTTTCGAGCCCACGAAAGCGAACCTGCAGCGCCCCCGCATTCACGCCCGCACGATCCAGCACTTCCCTCAAACTCACGCCCGTCCACAGAGCATTGCCCATGGCACCGTTCGCCCATTGCCCGCCCGCCACGCGCGGGCTGAAAAAGCCGCGCGAGTTTCCGGAGCATTGGTTGACGGCGGCCATCTCGACCGGCTCGAATTTCCGAACCAACTCATCCAGGGTGAGGGACACGGGCTGTCGAACGTTCCCATAGATCTTGAGACGGAATGTCGCAGGATCTATGATGGTAGGAATATTCGCCAAGTGCCAACGCACGAAAAAACGATCGTTGGGCGTAAACACGCCCTGGTCGAACACTTCGAACGGGGTTTCGAGCAATGGCGGCCGAGTCCGTTGCAGAATCATGGGGCCTTTCTGCGGAAAGTTCGTGGCAACTTCGCGCCTCCCGTTGACGAACGGGAGGTCCACGGCCGATGCAGACGCCCCGCTCCATGTCGAGCCGAACATCCCTGCTAGGCCCGCTCCGCCGACACCTTTGAGGAACTGCCGCCGTGATAGTTGTGCGCGCATAAAACGGAATCGCTGCATGGGATTTGTCCTCCATTGAGGCGGATCCGCGACACTCGTGCCTACCAAATTCTCGCCTGGTCGAAAGCTGCCGTCCAGTGGTCGGAGCTACCGCACTCCGACGTTGCTCTACTTTCTGACGGCAGAATCCGGCGAGGTCTTTGTCGGCCGGACCCGGATTGTGATGTTTGATGTCGTCAATCTCGTCGCGTACGCGCTCTACATCGCCGTGACGCTGCTCTTTTATTACATGTTCAGGCCAGTAAATGGCCGCCTCTCACTGATCGCGGCGCTTTGCAGCCTTGTGGGATGCGCCGATGATGTTCTTGGCCTCTTTAACCTCGCTCCCCACAAAATCAGCAGCTTGGCGTTCTTCGGGCCCTATTGTCTCCTGATTGGCTATTTCATATTCAGGTCGACCTTTCTGCCCCGAATTCTCGGCGTGCTGATGGCGTCGGCCCGTGTGGGCTGGCTGATTTTTCTGGCCCCGCTCGCAAACCATCTGTCCGCGTATCTCAAGATTCTTGGGCTTCCTCGCGGAGGCGTCCCTCATGCTATGGCTCATCGTGAACGGCCTGAATGCCCAGAAATGGAGCGAGCTGGCCGGACCCGACTTTGGCTTTCCCCACGGCGATGCCCGCCTGAGCTTGACGGATCTGTATGTGTTCCCCAAGCCGGGTGACGCGAGCAAATCGATCATGATCATGAACGTGCATCCGTCCTTCACCTTCGACCAGCGACCGACGATTCCGGAGCCCTTCGCGACCGACGCGCTGTATGAGCTCAGAATCGACACGCACGGTGACGCCGTTGCCGACATTACCTATCGTACTGCGCCGAATTGAAGAAGCAGCAGCCGCCAGGGCGGGCGAGGTGGGTCAGATCATCGTCCAGGGGGCGCCGGTCTCCATGGCGCACTCATTGCAACACGCCGGCGGGTACTCCGAGCAGGAAGCGCGGCGAGTCGCGAGGACTCTATTGCCGGACCTCTTGCGCTTTGAGCCTGCGCGGCCCGCGTCTTACCCGAACAATGGTCGGGCGCTCACGGACGACGTCCTCGATCATTTCCTTTCCATTCTTACCAACGGCAAGGTGACCACGGACGGGCTGGGCCCGCACAGCGATCTGCTGCAGGAATTTCCATACTTGGGGCCGCCGCACCGAGCCGCTGCTTCGCGGTGGGCGGCCTGAATGAGACCATTTGCATGGTAGTCTCCGGAAAGCCCCCTGAATCGCGGGTGTGCCTGGACGCGAGGCGCTCATGCAATTCGACTGTGTGCCCGTTACACGATTTGAACAGAACTGCTCCATTCTATGGTGCGGAACGACGCGCGCCGCCGCGGTGATTGATCCCGGTGGGGATCTCGACCGGATCGAGTGCTTCCTCGAGTGGGAGGCGCTGCGGCTCGAGCTGGTACTCGTGACTCACGGACATGCCGATCACGCGGGACATGCGGCGCGCCTCGCGGCAGCCATGAGCGCACGCCTCGAAGGGCCGCATCGCGGCGACGAACATTTGGTGCGGCGATTGGCGGAGCAGGGACGGCGTTACCGCCTGGCGGCAGAGGACTTCGCGCCTGATCGTTGGCTTGAGGACGGAGACGAAGTCCGCTTCGGCCAACAAGCCCTGCAGGTGCTGCATTGCCCTGGACATACTCGCGGACACGTCGCCTATTTTCACGCGGGGAGACGGCACGCCTTCGTGGGCGATATCTTGTTCCGGCATGCAATCGGCGCGTGGGAACATGCCGACGGCAACCTCCCCGAACTCGTGCGCTCAATTCAGCGCCTGTTCGCGCTCGGCGACGACGTAAGCTTCACACCGGGTCACGGCGAGACCTCGACCTTCGGTCATGAGCGCCAGCACAACCCCTTCGTCGGCGATGAGGCCCTGACCAGATGGCGGGCGGCACACCCAGATCGTTTGGTTAGACGTTCATGTTGACATTGTGTCAATAACTGACTAGTGTGCAATACATGTCATATATTGCAGAGCGGCGAGAAGAGGAGAAGGAGCGACGCCGGGCCGAGATCCTCGCTGCCGCCGAGACGCTCTATGCAAAGCATGGCTGGGATGCCGTCACGATGGACCAAGTGGCGCGTAGCGCGCGCTTGTCGCGCGCCCTGGTGTATGTGTATTTCCGGGATAAGGAGGACCTCCTGTTCGCCATCGGCGATCGGGCCATGCAACTGCTCAAGAGTCGCTTCGAGGCCGCGGCGGCGGGTCCTGGAACCGGTCTGCAACACGTCGACGCCATCGGCAGGGCTTACATGGGGTACGCCTTGGAGTTTCCGCATTATTTCGACGTTTGCTCGCGCTTTCAGTCGCACGCCATGGGCCTGGAGCCGAGCGCCAACGAGACGGCATGTCACGACGCCGGCGATCAAGTCATGGGAACGGTGGTCGGGGTCATCGAGTCGGGCATCCGCGACGGTAGTTTGCGCAAAGACATCGGCGCCCCGCTCATGCTCGCTTTCAGCTTGTGGGCCTTCACCCACGGTATTATCCAATTGGTCATGGCAAAGGGCGCGGATCTCGCGCGGCGCGGTATCGCGATACCAGACTTCAGCGACTACGCCTTCAGGCTGCTGAACGAGGCGATGCAGCAACATCGCCCGATCTGACTTTTTTTGTCCTGATTTTGACGCGTGTCTAATAAATAAACAGTCGACCAACGGAGAGAGCAGTGCAGACATCAACGCAGCGCCCGGTCCTGACCCCGGCTCGCGATCTCGCAGCTTTATCCCTCGTGCTACTGCTAGGGGGGTGTCACCAGTCGCAGGCCCCGGCGCCGCTGCCCGTGGCGGTGGTGTCGGTCGCCGTGCATGCAAGCCCGACGGGAGAGGCCGGCGCGCCGCTGCGATATCCGGTGGAAGTCGCCCCGCGCTACTCGAACGTAATGTCCTTCCGTGTAGCCGGCCAGTTGATCGAGCGGCGCGTGCGTCTGGGCGATGCCGTACGCAAAGGGGAAGTGGTGGCGCGTCTCGACTCGATCGACGCTGAGAAGCAAGCGGCGAGTGCGCGCGCGGCGCTGCAGGCCGCCGAATCTCGGCTCACGTACGCGAAGCAACAGATCGAACGCGATCAGGCGCAAGCATCGCAAGCACTCATCGCACGGAGTCAACTCGAGCAAACCCAAGATGCCTACAGCGCGGCACTCGCGGCGCGCGCTCAAGCGGTGGAACAGTTAGCGCTCGCTATGAACACGCTTCGCTACAACTCGCTCATCGCCGAGCACGATGGCATCGTCACCAGCGAAAATGCGGACACGGGGCAAGTGCTGTCGGCGGGGCAGCCCGTCTACGGGCTTGCTTGGTCCGACCAGACCGACGTCATCCTAGATGCCGCAGCGAGCGACCTGCAGCAATTGACGCTGGGGCGAGCCGCCAGCGTCACCTTCCTAGCCCTTCCCGAGCGCCGATTCGAGGCGCGCGTGCGCGAGATTTCGCCGGCTGCGGACCCGCAAAGCCGAACGTATCGGGTGAAGCTCACGCTGGCCGATCCGGGACCCGATGTACGCCTCGGCATGACGGGCGAGGCTCTGATCGCGCGCGCCCTGTCGGCGAAGGGTGCGGGCGCGACGCCCGGCGTGGCGACGCCCGGCGTGTTCGAGATTCCGGCAACGGCCGTTTTTCACCAGGGCGAGAATGCCGCCGTCTGGGCGATTCGCTCGAGCGACTCGACACTCGAGCTTCAGCCGGTGAGCGTGCTCGGTTACGGTGAGCGCACGGCATACGTCGATCGAGGCCTACGCGAAGGTGACAGCATCGTGGCTGCCGGCGTGCATACGGTGTACGCGGGCGAGCGCGTCATGCCCGTGAAGCCCCTGTTCGCCGCCGACGATACCCGCGGCGAGGCGCAGAGAACGGTGCCGCCCACTGCGGGTCTTACGCCATGAGTCCGGAGGTCCCGGGCGATGCGTTGCCCATGGGCGCGTTCACGGCGGGTGAGTCGCATCGGCTCAATTTATCGGCCTGGGCGCTTCGCCACCAGCCGCTGGTGATCTTCATTCTCGCGTTGCTGACGCTTTTCGGGATCGCATCCTACGGCCGCCTCGCGCAGTCCGAGGATCCGCCGTTCACGTTCAAGGTGATGGTGGTCCGTACACTGTGGCCGGGCGCCACGGCTCGCCAGGTCCAAGAAGAGGTGACGGACCGCATCGCCCGCAAGCTTCAGGAAACCGCCGATGTCGATTTCTTGCGCTCTTACTCTCGGCCCGGCGAGTCGCAGCTCTTCTTCACGATCAAGGACACCGCGTCGCCGGGAGAGGTGCCGGACACCTGGTATCAAGTTCGCAAGAAGGTGGGCGACATCACCTACACGTTGCCGTCCGGGATCCAGGGTCCCTACTTCAATGACGAGTTCGGTGATGTCTACACCAATATCTACGCCCTCAAGGGCGATGGCTTCGAGCCCGCGCAGCTCTACGACTATGGCGAGCGGCTGCGTGCGGAGCTCCTGCGCGTGCCCGACGTGAACAAGGTCGACTTCATCGCAGATCAGGAGCAGCGCATATACATCGAGATTGCGAACGCGGAGCTGGCGAAGCTTGGTCTCACACCGCAGCAGATCGCAGACGCCGTCGGCGCACAAAACGCCGTGGCGGGAGCGGGCGTCTACAACACCGGCGACGATCGGGTGTACGTGCGCACCAGCGGGCAGCTCAAAGACGTCGAGGCGCTTCGTGAGACGCTAATTCGTGTGAACGGGCACACGTTCAGGCTCGGCGACATCGCGGTGATCCGTCGCGGCTATACCGATCCGCCGACCGAGTACATGCGGTTCGAGGGGCAAGACGTGCTCGGCATCGGAGTGACCATGGCGCCGACCGGAGATGTCATCGCGCTGGGCAAGGCGCTCGATCGCAAGGCCATCGAGCTGCGCAGCTCTCTGCCCGCGGGCCTGCAGCTCGTCGAGGTCTCGAGCATGCCGCATGCGGTCGCGCGTTCGGTCGACGATTTCGTCGAGGCTGTCGCCGAGGCGATCGCGATCGTGCTGATCGTGAGTCTCATCAGCTTGGGCTTCCGCACCGGCATGGTAGTAGCGATCTCGATCCCGCTGGTGCTGGCCTCGACCTCGCTCTGCATGTACCTGTTGCACATCGGCCTGCACAAGGTCTCGCTTGGCACGCTGGTCCTGGCACTCGGACTCTTGGTGGACGATGCAATAATCGCCGTCGAGAGCATGGCCGTAAAGCTCGAGCAGGGCTACGATCGGGTAAAGGCCGCGGCGTTCGCCTACACGAGCACGGCATTTCCCATGCTCACCGGCACGCTGGTCACCGTGTCGGGTTTTTTGCCCATTGCGCTCGCGAAATCCGGGACCGGTGAATACACCCGCTCGATATTCGAGGTCTCGGCGATCGCACTCTTGTTGTCTTGGCTCGCGGCGGTGGTGGTCATTCCGCTGCTCGGATATCGCATCCTGTCGGAGCATCCGACCCGGCGCAGCCTAGGTCACCCGAATGCGCAGGCCGTGAAAGGCGACACCCACGAGCAACACGATGTTTACGGCGGCCGATTCTATCGGCGCCTGCGCGGCTGGATCGCCTGGTGTATCGATCACCGCGTCCTCGTGCTAGGTATGACGGGCGTGGCCTTCCTGCTGTCTCTCGCGGCGTTTTCGCTGGTGCCGCGGCAGTTCTTTCCGAGCTCGGAACGCCCCGAGCTCCTGGTCGACTTGCGGCTGCGGGACGGCGCCTCGTTCGCGGCGACCCTACGTGAGGCCCAGCGTTTCGAGTCCGACTTGAAGGGCCGACCACAAATCGACCATGTCGTCGATTTCGTCGGCGCCGGCGCGCCTCGCTTTTTCCTACCGCTCGATCAGCAGCTGACGACGCCTAACTTCGCGCAGTTTGTGATCACCGCCAAGGGCGTGAAGGAGCGCGAGCAGCTCGCGCGCGATCTCGCTCCGCTCCTCGACACGAAGTATTCCTCACTCCGCACCCGGATCTCACGGCTCGACAACGGACCGCCAGTCGGCTTTCCGGTGCAATTTCGCGTGAGCGGACCTGAGATCGTGACGGTACGGGAGCTTGCCGACCAAGTCGCCACCGTCATGCGCAATGATCCCGACACTTACAACGTGCAATTCGATTGGGACGAGCCCGCCGAGCGCTCCGTGCATTTCGCTGTCGACCAGGCCAAGGCGCGGCAACTCAACATCTCTTCTCAGGATATCGCGAGCTATCTGCAGATGTCGTTGACCGGATACGCGCTCACGCCAATGCGCGAGCGCGACAAGCTGATCAACATCGACCTGCGCGCACCGGAGCGCGACCGCATCGATCCATCCCAGGTCGAGCGGCTGGCCATTCCCTCACCGAACGGCACGGCAGTCCCGCTAGCCTCCCTCGGCACCTTCAGCTACGGGCTCGAATACGGTGTGGTATGGGAGCGTGACCGCCGGCCGACAATCAACGTCCAATCCGACGTGCAGCACAATGCGCAGGGTATCGATGTCACGGCCCGCATCGAGAAGGCTCTCGCGAAGCTGCGTTCGACGCTGCCGAGCGGATACCGCATCGAGGTCGGCGGCTCGGTGGAGGAGAATGCGAAGGCGCAGGCGTCGATCAACGCACAGATGCCGGTGCTCATCATCGCGGTGCTCGTGTTCCTGATGGTTCAACTGCAGAGCTTGAGCCGCGTGCTGATGGTGGTTCTCACCGCGCCCTTGGGGCTCATCGGCGTGGTCACGGCGCTGCTACTCTTCCGCATGCCATTCGGCTTCGTCGCGATGCTGGGCACGATCGCGATGTTCGGCATCATCATGCGCAATTCCGTGATCCTGGTGGATCAGATCGAGCAAGACATTCGCGTCGGCCACAGCCCGTTCGACGCGGTGATGGGTGCGACGGTGCGGCGATTTCGCCCGATCACTCTCACGGCGGCTGCGGCCGTGCTCGCCCTCATTCCGCTGCTGCGCAGCCAGTTCTTCGGCCCAATGGCGACCGCTCTCATGGGCGGAATCACCGTCGCGACCCTATTGACGGTGTTCTTTCTTCCGGCGCTCTACGCACTCTGGTTTCGGGTGCGGCGCGATGTGACGGCTTGAAGGAGGCGCGGCCATGCAATCAAGACTGATCCTCACAAGCGTCGTTGGCGTGGCCCTGGCGGGGTGCGGGGCGTTCGGCCCGCCGCGCGATCCGCCCGACATTCCGACGTCCCCGAATTATTCCTTGGCGGCATCACCGGCTCGGCTCCCGACTGCCGACGGCGTCGCGCAGCAGCTTGCGCTGAGCGCGCCGCCGATCCGGCAGTGGTGGAAGGAGTATCAATCGGAGGAGCTCGATTCCATGGTGGAGGAAGCGCTCGCCAACAGTCCCTCGCTCGCCGCCGCACAAAGCAACCTGAAGGCCGCTCGTGAGGCGCTGCGTTCGCAGGTCGGCAATTCCCTCGTGCCGAGCGTCGATCTTGGGGTGAGTCCCAATCGCGAGCGCGCCCTCGGCATTCCGGTCTTGCCGCAGGAGACCTTCATCGAGAACATTTTCGTCGCCGAGGTACAGGCCTCCTATACGTTTGATTTCTTCGGCGCCGCGGTGCTCGCCGACCGCGCGCTCGCGCGCCAGGTGCAGGAGCAGGCCCTGCAGTTCGAATCGACGCGCCGGGCGCTCACGACCAATGTCGTGATGGCGGCAATCAACGCCGCATCGCTCCAGGCGCAAGTCGATGCCGTCTCCGAGCTCATCGCGGCGAGTGAAGAACGCGCCCGCCAGACCGCGGCTCGCTATGAGGTCGGCAGCGTCGCGCGCGACGACATGCTTGCCGCGGAAGCGGATGCGGCCAACGCGGCGGCGGCCTTGCCGCCCCTGCGCGCGCAGCTGCTCGCGGTGCGTCACGCGCAGGCCGTGCTCCTGGGGCGCAGACCCGACCAGGCACCCGCGCCATTGCCTTTGACATCGCTGCATGTACCCGAGACGCTGCCCGTGTCGGTGCCCACCGAACTCTTGCATCAGCGGCCGGACATCCTTGCGGCGGAAGCCGCCGTACGCGCGGCCGCGGACGAGGCGGGCGCCGCTACGGCATCGATGTTTCCATCATTGTCGCTGTCGGCCTCGTATGGCCGCGGCGGATTCGATTGGTCGACCTTCACCTCCCCGGCGGGCACCATCTGGGGTGTCGGTGCCCAGCTCACGCAGCCGTTGTTTCACGGCGGAGCGTTGCTGGCGAGACGCCGGCAGTATCAGGCGAATTATGAGGCGGCGGTGTCGCAGTACAAGCTGACCGTGATCTCCGCGTTTCGCAGTGTTGCCGACACGTTGGTATCGCTCGAAGAAGATGCGCATACGCTCGCCGATGCGCGCCGCGCCGCCGAGGCGACGCGCCAGCTGGAGCGCGACACTGAATCGAGGTATCGGCTCGGTTCGTTACCGCTGTTTGCCGTGCTGTCGGCGCGCGAGCAATACCAGAACGCGGCCGTGCAAGACGCCCGCGCACGGGCAGCGCGACTTGCCGACAGCGCCGCACTCTTCGATGCGATGGGCGAGCCGCCGAATACCCCGCGTCATGCGCAGAACACGCCTTGATGGTATCGTGCTTCGTAGAGCACCAAGGGCACGTCAGATGGCAAAGACATTCGACGCAATCATCATTGGCGCCGGTCAGGCAGGCCCCTCGCTCGCCGGGCGACTCACCGGTGCCGGCAAGACGGTGGCGCTCGTGGAGCGTCAGCTGTTCGGAGGCACCTGCGTCAATACCGGATGTACGCCTACCAAGACCCTGATCGCCAGCGCACGGATCGCCTATCAGACGCGCCGGGCGGGCGATTTCGGCGTGACGGTGGGCGGCGGCATTGCGGTCGACATGCGCGGCGTCAAGACGCGCATGGATGCCGTGGTGGCACGCTCGAGGGACGGCCTGGAAAAGTGGTTGCGCGGCATGCCCGGCTGTTCCGTGTACCAAGAGCATGCGCGGTTCGAGTCTCCGCATGAAATCAGGCTCAAGAACTTGGTGATTTCCGCGGAGCGGATCTTCCTGAATGTGGGCGGCCGCGCGATTGTTCCGAATATGCCGGGGATCGATCGAGTGCCTTATCTCACGAATTCCTCGATGCTCAAGCTTGACGTAATCCCTCGGCATCTTTTGATCGTCGGTGGCAGCTACGTTGGGTTGGAGTTCGCCCAGATGTATCGTCGATTCGGCAGTGAGGTCACGGTGGTCGAGAGGAGCGCACGTCTTTTGCCGCACGAGGACGAGGATGTTGCATCGGAGATCCGTAGAATCCTGGAAGCCGAGGGTATCGGCTTTCGAACCGAAGCGGAATGCATCCGCCTCGCGCCGCGTCAGTCGGACGTCGTCGTGGAAGTCGATTGCATCTCCGGGGACCGCGAAGTCTCAGGCTCGCACGTGCTCCTCGCCGTGGGGAGACGCCCGAACACCGATGATCTCGGGCTGGAAAAGGCGGGAATCGCAATCGACAGCCGCGGCTATATTGTGGTCGACGAGGAACTGCGCACGAACGTACCGGGTGTCTGGGCGCTGGGGGATTGCAATGGAAGGGGAGCGTTCACCCACACGGCCTACAATGATTTCGAGATTGCGGCAGCGAACCTACTCGACGGCGATACGCGGCGGGTCGGCGATCGCATTGCCTGCTACGGGCTGTTCATCGATCCGCCGCTCGGTCGCGTGGGCCTGACGGAAGCCGGCGCCCGCTCCATCGGACGAAAAATTCGCGTCGGCAAACGCCCGATGACGCGCGTGAGCCGGGCCGTCGAAAAAGGCGAGACCAACGGTCTGATGAAGGTCATCGTCGATGCCGAGAGCGAAAAAATCATCGGTGCCGCCATCTTGGGCGTTGGCGGGGACGAAGCGGTGCACGGGATCATTGACACGATGTCGGCCAAGGTTCCGTACACGACTCTTCAGCGCACCATGCATATTCACCCGACGGTATCGGAACTCGTGCCGACGATACTCGGGGAGTTGAGCCCTTAGCATCTCCGCGGTATCGGGGCGCCGCTGCGCCCCGATACCGCGCCGGTCAGCCCGCCGCTCCCGTGATCATGCGCTCGGCGAGTGCCTGCCCATCGGGAAAGACGCGTCGGATGCCGCGTCGCTCTGCATCTGACGACGAGGTCGTCTTGGAGGGCAGCGCCGCGTAGCTCTCAAGGGTTCTCGTGTGCGGCGTTCCCAGAATGAGGCGGCGCGCCTGCTCCTGCGGCTCGACCGCGGCCTGAGATGCTGCGGCGGGGAGAGCAATCGCTGTGGCGACCGGCGAGCCCTTCGCAGTCCCCGCAAGAAGCTCTCTTGCTTGCGCTTGGGGGTCGTCCGCGCGATCTGCGCCCAAGGCACTGCCTGCATGAACCAGAAATGCCGCGGATCCCAGCAACAACAGACGACCCAGCGAGTTTGTCGGCTTGTTAATCATGACGATCTCCTTGTGCGTTGAAGGTGTATGGTCATTCGCATGTATATGCATGTATTGCATCAGAATAGGGGCAGACCTTCATCTCGCCCCCAACTTGCTGGCCGCGATAAACGCTGCTTTCTTGAGCGCGCTGGCCTCGGCTCGTCCCAAGTGCTTCTCGAACGCTGTCTGCGCCGCCTCCCACTTCGGGCGAAGGCTTCTATACCTCGTCTCGCCAGCGGGAGTCAGAGCCCAACGTTTCTCGCGACGATCCTTGCCCGACGCATCAATAGCGAGACCGCCCTTTCGTAGGAGCGCGAGCGTTCGTGTTGCGGTGGTCTGGTCGATCCCAATCACATCGGCAAGCTCAGTGGTGGTCAGATTCGGAGCCTGATTGAGCAGTTGCAACGCAGTGTACTGAGTAGCGTGGAGGCCGCTCTCGCCGAGGACTTCCTCGTACAGGGTGGTCACGGCCCGGGCCGCTTGACGTAGCGTTGCGCAATAGCAGGGGAGTGACTGCAGCTTCATTTCATTGATCCTTGGTCTGCAACTTACATGCATATGCATGTAATGTCAACCCCCCATTTGCTGGTTGCTCGATGGCAATGGCGGTGGCATCGTCCATGCCGATGCGAGATAAACGGATGCGGGGAGTTTTGCGGCGAGCCTTACGTGCAGCGGCCCCCCTCGGGGTGGTGGCGTTTTGGTGTTGCCTATGGATAGCGGCGGAGCGTTACCCTTCAGAATACGATTGGCGCTACATGACGATATCGAGTTTGCTCTACCCCGACCGCAACCCGCTAGGGTATCGATGGGCGTGGGGCGGGGTGGCGCTCTGCGGACTGGGCGGGTTGTGTTGGGTGTCCGTGCTGATTGGCACCGGCGGCCCCGCGAGGGGCGGGGAACGCTCGGTCGGCGTTTGGGCCATGGGACTTGGGTACGTATGCATGGTGTGTTGCGCTTTATTACCCTCACCATTTCTGCGCATGGCCAGAAGCCACGACCTACTTGCGCTATCGGCCTTCGTCGGCTTGTGCATTGGAACCGTGCAGCTCACGTACCGATGCGTTGAGCGCAGTCTGCGTGCACGGTCGGGCAGCTTTCCAGGCAAATCATGGATCTACGCCTGCGTGATCGCCGGCGCGGCGATGGTGCCGATGTTGCTCGTGAGCGTTACGCAGGCCTACGTCTCTCACGCGCTACCGCAATTGCCGTGGGTAGGTCTCGAATGGCGCGAGCAGCGTATCCCGGCCTATTTGAGCTTCGCTTTCTGGGAGTGGGTTACGTGCGTTGTTTTCTCCGCGTACACGAGCGCGCTTTCATTTATCGTATAACGTTTTGAGGAGGCCTCATGCGCGCGCTTTCACGCAAAGTGGTGGTTGTTACCGGTGCGAGTCGTGGAATTGGCAAGGGGATCGCGCTGGCACTTGCGGAGGAGGGTGCGACGGTTTACGTAACGGGGAGAACCGTCTCGCCCGACATGTTCCCGCTCCCGGGCACCGTCGGTGAAACTGCGGCCGAAGTGAACCGGCGGGGCGGCAGGGGGGTCGCCGTGCAAGTCGACCATGCAGATGATCGGCAGGTCGCGGCGCTGTTCGAACGAGTCAAACAAGAAGAAGGTCGCCTCGATGTCTTGGTGAACAACGCCATTGCCCTGCCGAGTGAGCTGACCCAGCCCGGCTCGTTCTGGGAAAAGCCGCTGTCCAATTGGGAGATGATCGACGTCGGGCTGCGCTCCTATTTCGTGGCGGCGTGGCACGCAGCGCAAATAATGGTGCCGCAGAAGTCCGGACTGATCATAGGCATTTCGGGTTATGTGGGGGTGACTTACACGTACAGTGTGATTTTCGGCACGTGCAAGGCGGCCGGAGACCGCATGGCCCGCGACATGGCCATCGAGCTCAAACCGCACAATGTTGCCTCACTCTCGCTCTGGCAGGGGTTCACATACACGGAGCGCGCGCAGCAGAACCTGAAGACCGTTCCCGGCATGGCCTCGCAGCTGAACAGCGCTGCCGGCTGCTCCGTCGAGTTTCCGGGACGAGTCATTGCGGCGCTCGCGAAGGATCCGGACGTTCTGCGGCGCACGGGCGGCACGTTCATCAGCGCTGAGCTCGCGCAAGAATATGGCATCACCGACATCGATGGGCGGGTAATCCCGTCCCTGCGAGCCGAGCGCGGCGCGCCTATTTGGACACCCGTGTAAGTTCGAATCGCGCCCCGAGGCGCCTGGAGTTGTAGATGACTGAATTCATTGTCGCCGATAGTGGGATCCGCCAACTGTATGCACGCTACATCGACGCCGTGTGGCGCAAAGACGCCGATGCCTTCGGCAAGTGCTTCGCCGCAAACGGCGAATGGAGAATTGCCGGCATGCATTTGCGCGGGCGCGCGGAGATCAGCGGTGCCATCGCGCGCTTATTGGGTGGTTACGAACGGGTATTGATGACAGTCAGTGCACCCGTTCTCGAGGTCGGCGCGGGTGAAGCGACGGGTCGGGTGCATTGCCTCGAATATGCCAAGTTCCTGGACGGCACTTCGGTCGCGACGATCGGTATCTATTACGAGCGCTATGTCGAGGAGGAGGGCCATTGGCGATTTCAATGGCGGCAGTGGGCTCTGCACTACCGGGGCCCGGTGGACTTGTCCGCACAGTTCGTCAACAGCCCGGAGTATGGTCCATTCCCCAACATGCCGAACCCCGATGAGCCCATGCCTGTTCGCAAGGCTTAGGGGACGAGAAACAGGATGAAATCGATCACAGAGATGACCTTACCCCTGCTGCCGGTCGAGCAGCCTGAGTTCGCAACTGACCCCATGCCTTTCGTCGAGGCAGCACGTCGTGAGCACCCGTGGCTCGCAAGGAGCAACGTAGGCGGGTACATCATCCACGGATATCAACCGGTCAAGGATATCCTCTACATGGACGAAAAGTTGCGTCCGTACTTCGACGGCGTGGCGGAGTTCTACGGAGCGGAGCAGACCCGCTGGGGCCGGTTCATGTCGGAGATGATGATCGCACGGCACGGGCCGGATCACGCGCGCCTGAGAGGGAGCGCCCAGTCGGCCTTTACGCCTCGCAACGTCAATCGCTATCGCGACTTGATGCGCCAGGTGATTTCCAAACTACTGGATGACTGGGCTCCGAAGGGGCAATTCGACTTCGCTGAGTTTTCGTCCTATTTTCCCATCACCGTGTTTTGCGGGCTTCTCGGGGTATCCGCGGAAGTCGTACCTCGCATTCGAGATGCGCTCGAAACCCAGGCGGCGTCCGTCAGTTTCAACCGCGACGTGCTACCCGCGATGCTGGCGGGTTTCGATCTGCTCTGGGACTTTGCGGACACCGCGGTTTTAGAGCGCGAAAAACGCGGCGTCGGCAATGACGGCCTGCTTGACGCCCTGATTGCCGCGAAGCGCGCCGGCAAGATCGACGAGACCGAGATCCGCCAGAATCTCATCATGTTTGCGACGGCAGGCTACGACACTTCGAAGAACATGCTCGGCTTGATCATGTATCTCATGCTGCAGCATCCGGACCAATGGGAGAGGTGCGCGCAGGACATCGGCTATTGCGGGAAAGTGGTGCAAGAATCCTTGCGTCAGAGCAGCATAGCCAGCGTGTATCGCGCAGTCACGACGGACTTCGAATACGGCGATGTTTCGTTCCCCAGGGGCACGCTCCTGTTCTTTCTAATGGGGATGGCCGGGCGTGATCCGTCGATCTTTCAGGAGCCGATGGAGTTCCGCCCGGAGCGTACCAATGCCCATCAGCACGTGGCCTTCGGTCGCGGGGCTCACTTTTGCATCGGCATGCATCTCGCGCGCGCGCAACTCGAGGAAGGGGTTCACCTGATCGCGCAGCGACTGCGCAATCCGAGAGTCATCGGAGACGTTACCTGGCGGCCCTATCTGGGTATCTGGGGCGTTCGCACGCTGCCAATCCAATTCGAGCCCGCAGCAGCGCGAGAAGTCATGTCGACCCCGCAGCCTACACAGTCACCGCAGAGCGTCGTGCTTCCATGATTTCCGCGATTTGACTGCGGACATTGCCGGCCGTTGCTCCTCCGTCGACCGACAACACTTGACCGGTGATCTGAAGCGATCGGTCGCCCCCCAAAAACGCTGCGGCTTGGCCGATGTCTCGGGACTGGCCCTGCCGCTGCAGTGGCTGGTGCTTCATGCGCACCGCGCGCACCGCTCTTTGTATTCGATCACCCTCAGTCTCCGTCATACCCGGTGCGGGCGATGCAAACGTCCCCATGTCCGTGGGAATGTTCCCAGGGCAGATGCAATTGACCCTCACCAAAAGCGGTCCAAGCTCTATTGCGGCAGACTTGGTGAATTGGATGACACCCGCCTTGGCGGCCCGGTAACTCGACAAGCCGTGTCCGGCGCTCACGCCGGCAATGGATGCCGTGTTGATGATGGAGCCTCCCCCGTGCGTCGCCATGAATCGCGCGGCTATTTGCGTGCCGAGCATTACGCCGAGCACGTTGATGCGCATGACTCGATCGAAGTGAGTGAAGTCGTCGTCCAACAAAGGACCGTAGGCCGCATCGGATACGCCGGCATTGTTGAACATAATGTGCAAGTTGCCGAATTCCGCGACCGCGAAGTCCACGAGCGCCTGCACGTGCTCTCGTTTCGCCACATCGGTATGCTTGAAACGCGTGGCGGGGCCCAACGCGGCGCTGAGCGACCGGCCTCGGTCCTCATCGATATCGGCGATGACGACCTTCGCTCCTTCTTCCACGAACAACTCGGCGGTGCCGCGACCGATTCCATTGGCACCACCGGTGATGATCGCCACTTTTCCCGAAAGCTCTTTGCTCATTCCCGTCCCCGTTGGTCTATCGAATCCACTGTATCCCGTTGCGGCGCCTGCTTCCATAACGCCGCGAAGGACTGAGAGAGAGCGTGAACAAAGCGCACAAAAGTAGACGTTAGGTCCGGCATCTCGTTATCTTACGACACCACGAAAAGATTGGGCGCAGCCGCTTCGGCTCAAGTATTTGATTAATATGCTTAAACGGGAAACGAGCGCCGCTGTGACTGCTTTTCACCGTGAACTATATCCGCAGGCGCGCCTTGTGCCGCGATCAGTGCATCCAGGACTCATCGTACGACTCTTGCGACTGCGAGAGGCGCTACGGCGCTCCCCAAAGACTTTCAGAGTGCCGCTGGTCGACGGAGTGATGGTCAAAGATGTGCTTCTGCCGACCTCGGACGGCGCGCATTCGATACGGGTTCGATTCTACCGGCCAGAGAGACTTCGCAGCCCTATTCCCGCAATGCTTTGGCTGCACGGGGGTGGTTTTGTCATGGGGGATTCCGAAATCGACCAGGACAATAACGTCGCCATTGTCCGCGAGACCGGCATTGCCGTGGCCGCAGTGAATTACCGGCTGGCGCCGGGGCATCCCTTCCCCGCCCCGATCGAGGATTGTTATACCGCTCTCCGCTGGCTGCATGCAGAGGCAAAAGGACTCGACGTGGTTCCCGAGCGTATCGCGATTGGTGGCGCGAGCGCGGGCGGAGGGCTCGCTGCGGGCCTTGCATTAATGGCTCTTGATCGCAATGAGGTGCCGGTCGCATTCCAGTTACTCATCTATCCCATGCTCGATGATCGAACGGCGATACGCACCGACATCGATTTGTCCGGCGTGCGATTGTGGAACAACGAGTGCAATCAGTTCGGCTGGACTTCCTACCTTCGAATTTCGCCGGGCAGTGGCAATGTCCATCCCTACGCGGCTCCGGCACGCCGGGAAAGTCTGTCCGGCCTGCCACCGGCCTGGATCGGTGTGGGCACGTTCGATTTGTTTCACGATGAGGATGTGACCTATGCGAAGCGGCTCAGGGACTCAGGAGTTGCCTGTGAGCTTCGCGTGGTGGCAGGCGCCTATCACGCCTTTGACCGCTTCAGCCCGAAAGCGAACGTCGTCAAGCGATTTCGGCAGAGCTACATCAATGCAATGAAAGATGCGTTGTTCGGGGGATTGCCATGAACGAGGATGCGCGCTTGGGGGAAAATGAGATTCCCACGCAATGGGAACAGATCACGCCCCAGTGGGTCACGGCCGCGATTACGGTGCGTCATCCGGGTGCCCAGGTGAAGGATGTCAGAGTCATCACGCGGGATGACGGCACCAATCGGCGAGTGCGGCTTGGCCTGCGCTATGCCTCGGGTTCCGGTCCCGAGACGTTGTTTCTCAAGGCCAATCAGCCGGCGCATCGCGAGGTGCATTTGCGCAATGGCAACCTCTTCAATGAGGCGCGACTTTTCGCCGCCGACGTGCCGCTCGACGTGGACCATCCGATCGTCTACAAATCGATTGTAGACACGATTGGGATGGACTTCCTGCTGGTCATGGAGGATATCGAGCGGCGAGGGGCCGACCCGCGCGACTCGACGCGGCCCATGACCGTCGAGCAGGTCGAGAACGGACTGCGTGGGCTGGCCCGCTTGCACAGCCGATACTGGGGTTACTCGAAGGAGAGCCATGGTGAGCTGGAATGGGTGCAGACCTGGGCCCCAACCGAGGGCTGGCAGGTCGGATTGAAAAAGTACATTCCCATCGGGTTGGAGCGCGCGGCGGGAAAGCTGCCCGACGCCGTGATGAAGTACGGCAGCGATGAGATCGTGGAGCTCTGGGCGCGCTACGTGACCTCCTTGACGAGGGGACCCATGACGCTGCTGCATGGCGATGCACACATCGGGAATACTTACGTCCTTCCCGACGGCGAGGTGGGGTTCCTCGACTGGCAGGTGGCGCGCCGCGGCGAATGGTCGCAAGATGTCGGCTATTTTCTGGTCGGTTCGCTCGTTGAACGAGATCGGCGCCGCAGCGAGGAATCATTGCTGGAATTATACCGTACGACACTCGAGGTTCCGGACGGCGAACGCCCACCGAAAGAACAGGCATGGCTGCGCTACCGCGCCACGCCTGCGTATGGGCTGGCGATCTGGCTATCAACACTTGGCACCGACGGCTGGCAGCGACCGGAAGTCTCGCTGGCATTGGCGCAGCGCTACGCGGCTGCGTTCGTCGAACTGGAAAGCGAGCGTGCCCTCGCGGGTATTTAATATGCAGCCCATCACAGACCTGTCATTGCCGCACTTGGCGATAGAAGATCCGAATTTTGCCGAGGATCCGTTTGCGGGATTCACGGCGGCTCGCCAGCAGCATCCTTGGCTGGCGCGGAGCTCATTCGGATACGTCATTACCGAATACGCCGCCATCAAGGATTTGCTCGGCATGGACGATAAACTGCGCGTTGCTCAAGAGGGCGTGATCGACCTTATGAACGCCCGCGGCTCCAAGTGGGGGAAGTTTCAGCTCGGATCAATTAATGGCATCGCGGCCGAACGCCACAAGGGCCTGCGCGACGTGCTCGCGCCGATGTTCACTCCGCGTGTCGCAAATCAACATCGCGATCTGATGCGGCGGGTGATTTCCCGCCTGCTGGACGAATGGGCGCCCAAGGGCAAGTTCGACTTCGAGGAATTCGTCTCCCACTTTCCCGTCACCGTCATCTGCAGCATGATCGGCGCATCTCCCGAGGTAGTTCCCAAGCTGAAGTTCTCCTTGGAGACTCTAGGGCTCAGTTTCAATCTCATTCCGGATTTTCTGCCGAGATTGGAACAGGCGATCGAAGTAATGGAAGAGTTCATCGCCGAGTTGGTCGCGGACCGCCGGGCGGGTCACCGCCTGACGGATCAACCCGACCTTCTGGATGCGCTTATTGCCGCCAATGACTCAGGCGCTATGACGACTGCCGAGATGAGTAACCTACTCATCTTCCTGTTCGTTGCAGGCTACGACACATCCAAGAACGTGCTCACCATGATCATGTACGAGCTGATCAAACGACCGGAGATCTATGCGCGCTGCAAAGAAGATCCCGCGTACTGCCGGAATGTCGTCGAGGAGGGTCTGAGATATCAAAGCCCCGCCACCATCCCGAGACTGGTGAAGGAGGATCTGAGCTATCGGGACGTTCTTATCCCGAAGAGCACGCTCCTGTTCTTTCCTGTCGGCATGGCGACCCGCGACCCTTCCGCAGTTCCGAGTCCGGACGATTTTGACCCCGAGCGCTCGCAAGGCAATCGGCACATGGCTTTCGGCCGCGGAATCCACATGTGCCTAGGCCAGTTCATCGCGCGTGCTCAGATCGAGGAGGGACTCCACTTGATCGCCCGGCGGCTCACCAACCCCAAGCTCGGGGGAAAGATCGGTCACCGTCCGTTCCCGGGCGTCTGGGGCCTTCGTGGCCTTCCGATCGAATTCACGCCCGCGCCGGCGAGCGAGTCGGCGGCTATCGTGGAAGGCCCCTGATGCAGGCGATGGGAGTCACGGTTTGGAGGTGGGCGTGTCGACCCCAGCGAAAGGCACGTACAGCGCACTTGGTCGTTTAGCATCGTGGAAAATCTCGACCGTGACCGGACGTGCATCCTGTATGGTTTCATCCGCCACCACTCCGCCCGAGTTGTAGTTCTTCTCATACGTAAACGGATCTGCCCGCGACACCACCAGCTCGAGGCGGCTGCCCTTGCGAACCTGCCGGGACGCGAATGTGAACCGATTGAAGTCGTAGCGCAGCGGCTCCTTCGTGGTTACGAGCTTGGGAGAGCGGAGCGAATCACGGTAGCGTGCCCGCATGAGGTCGGTCGATAAGGGCGTCACGGTGCCGGTGGGGTCGATCTCCGACACGGTGATAGAAAGGTCCGTATCCGGCCGATCGATGGAAATCCAGGCCTCCAGGCGGAAAAAGCCGCTGAGCTCCTGGTCCTTGTCGAAGGGCGCCGAGACGTATACGACCTTGGCGTCATTCGCGAGCGCGACTTGTTGATCGGTCACGACATCGAGGTTGCTCTCGGATTCGAGTTTGGCCATTGACACGTCTTTCGGATCGTATCGGTAGCGGTCCGGAGCGCCTCGGCCCGGACGGCCCGGCGCGAGGCCTCCCGCGGAATAGATAGTGCGAGCGCCGTCGCCGCTCGAGTCGAGAAAGAATGGCCGAGAGGCCGCAGTCACGGCCTCGAGCGTATCCGCATAGCGCCAGCGCTCCGCGCCGCTCACGTAGTAGGCGACGGCTTTGCGCAGGAACTCCGGCTTCGGGCCATTTTCCATCGTGTATCGGTACCAATCGAGGTGCAACTGCGGCAGGTCGACGAGGCTCGCCGGACCGAATTTCAGGCCCAGGAATTCCTGCTTGGGTGTTCGCGTGCCTGGATGATCCCAGGGGCCAATCACGAGAAAATGCCGCGCGCGCCCCTCTGCCGATGCGGCCTGCATGTAATCGCGGTAATGCGCGAGCGCCCCCGGCTGGTCGTCGTCGTACATGCCGGTGATCGTGAGAATCGGCAGTTGCAGTTGCGCGTACTGCTGCGCCGTCGGGTTGTACGCGTCCCAGTAAGCATCCAGATCCGGGTGACTGACCCATTCCTGGAAGATCGTGGATGGATTGCCCACGAAGGTATCTAGAGCGCGAAAGGAGTCGCCGGACTCGATCCAACGCCGGAACGCGCTCACCCAGAATGCGTCGTCGCCGAACAGTCGAACCTGACCGGTGTGGCCGCTGGTATAGGTCAGCCACTGCATGTCGTAGGGATAGGGAAGGTTATTGCGCCCGGGGAAATCGACGCCGGCGGCGGGCGATGCGACCGGAACGATGGTGGTCAGGTGCGGCGGAAACTCCGATGCCGTCGCCCACTGATCGTACCCAGCATACGAGCCGCCCCACATCGAAATCTTGCCGTTGCAGTACGGCTGCTTGGCCAGCCATTCGACGATGTCGTAGCCATCTTTCGCTTCCTGGATAAACGGCTGAAAAGACCCCTCCGAATTGCCGCGACCGCGCACATCGACGGTAAGAAACGGATACCCGTGTGCGGCGAAGTACATGCCGCGGTCATGGTAGCTTTCCCCGATATAAGGGGTGAGGGTGAACACACACGGCCGCGGCTCCTTCTGTCCCGCAGGACGGTAGACAGTGGCATTCAAGTGCGCGCCGTCTCGCAGCGGGATCTTTACGCCCCACTGCCAGTCAACCTTCGCGGCCTCTACCAGCGCATCCGCAGGCACGGCGCCGGCCATGGAGGCCGCCGAGCCAAGCAGCACAGCCGCCGCCGCGCTTCGAGCAAACCGAGCCGCGCCATTGTCACCGAAAGGCATCATTAATAGCTCCTCATCGTGTTTTTT
>Ga0187890_10000731_pt1 | contig 23736 bp, 23 predicted proteins | sample June2016WEW_21_1_FD_133005 | JGI IMG/M metagenome (GOLD analysis project Ga0187890, IMG submission 133005) | Peatland microbial communities from SPRUCE experiment site at the Marcell Experimental Forest, Minnesota, USA - June2016WEW_21_10 | ecosystem: Environmental > Terrestrial > Soil >... | reverse complement strand
TGTTCGGCATCGCCGAGTTCATGAACAGCGTCAATCAAGTCGCGCCTGTGAATACCAAATACACCCATGTCACCCTCAAAGACATGCGGCCGACCAAGGCCGATCTCAAACGCTCGTTCTTCCCGATGTGGCGCGGCACCATCATCGGCAGCCTGTGCGCGCTCATTCCCGGCACTGGGCCGACCATCGCGTCTTTCGTCGCCTATGCGACGGAAAAGAAAATTTCGAAACATCCCGAGAGATTCGGCACCGGCCTGATTGAAGGCGTGGTCTGCCCGGAAGCCGCGACGCATTCCTCGGTGCAGGGCGATTTCATCCCGACCATGAGCCTCGGCATTCCCGGCGACGCCGTCATGGCGCTCCTGCTCGGCGCGTTGATGATCCAGGGCATCGTGCCGGGACCGCAGCTGATCTCGCAACACCCCGACATCTTCTGGGGCCTCGTCGCGAGCTTCTGGATCGGCAACATCATGCTGGTGCTGCTCAACGTGCCGCTGATCGGCATCTGGGTGAAGATGCTGGCGATCCCCTACAAGTACCTCTATCCGAGCGCGATGTTCTTCGTCTGCATCGGCGTCTATGCCGCCAACAACGACTTCTTCCAGGTCGGCGAAGTGGTGTGCATCGGCCTGTTCGGCTACATCCTGCTCCGGCTCGGCTTCCATCCCGCGCCGATCCTGCTCGGCTTCGTGCTCGGCCCGCGGTTCGAGGAGAATTTCCGCCGCGCCATGCTGATCTCGCGCGGCGACATCGGCGTCTTCGTCGAGCGGCCGATCAGCGCGGTGTTCATCGCGCTGTGCGTGATCTTGATCGGCAGCCAAGTCTACATCCGGCTCAGGGGCGCAAAGACGCCGGACCTCGAACCGGCCGACGAGAACAAGCCGGTGGAAATCCCGGCGGAATTGACGGCGCATCGCGTGCCGGCGACGCCGGCGGAATAATCAGCGCAGGCCGCGTCCAAGCACGCGGCCGAGCCGGTCGGAAAACAATTTCGCGTCCGAAGGTCGCTCGCCGTCGAGCACGCGCGCCTCGTCGAACAACAGATGCGCGGCGTCTTCCTTGAACGCGCGGTCGGCGTCGCCGAGCTTGGCCAGCGCGACGACGATGTCGTGCCGCGGATTGACCTCGAGGATCGGCTTCGACGCCGAATTGAGCCGCCCTGCCCCGGCAAGAATGCGCTCCAACGCCCGGTCCGGCCCCGAATCCGGGGCCACCAGGCAGACCGCGCTGTCGGTGAGCCGCTCCGAAGCGCGCACTTCGGCTACCGCATCGCCGAGCGTCGCTTTCACGAAGACGAGGAAATCCTTCACCGCGTCCGCGACATCGGCGGGCGGCGCGGCTTCGCTATCGGTGCGCGGGATCAGCGCCAGATCGGCGGCGCCTTGGGTCACCGACTTGAACGGCTTGCCGTCGAAGCCGACCCCCGGCATGACCCAGAAACTGTCGACCGGATCGGGCAGCAACAAAACCTCGATTCCGCGGGCGCGAAAACCTTCGAGATGCGGCGAGGATTCAAGGCGCGCCAAGTCGTCGCCGGCGAGATAAAAGATCGCGGTCTGGTTGGCCTTCAGCGCGCCGACATAATCCTTCAAGCTGCGCCAGCCGCCGCCCGACGCGGCGGTCTTGAACCGCGCCAGCGCCAGCATGGCGTCGCGGCGCTCAAAATCTTCGTAGATGCCTTCCTTCAGAACGGCGCCGAAAGTCTCCCAGATTTTCGTATAGGTTTCCGGCTCCTTGTCGGCGAGCCGCTCGAGCTCGGTGAGCACCCGATTCGTCGTTCCTTTTTTGATAGCGGCGAGCAGCGGGCTCTCCTGGATTTTCTCGCGCGAGACGTTGAGCGGCAGGTCGGCGCTGTCGACCAGGCCGCGCACGAAGCGCAGATAGCGCGGCAGGATGTCGGCATCGTCGGTGATGAAGACGCGCTTGACGTAAAGTTTTATGCGGCCTTTGCGGTCGGGATCGAACAAATCGAACGGCCGCGAGCCGGGGATGAACAGCAGCGTCGTGTAATCCTGCCGGCCTTCGGCGCGGTAATGGATGGTGGCGGCCGGCTCGTCGAACTGGCCGGCGATGCTGCGGTAGAAATCGGTGTAGTCGGCGGCGCTGATCTCCGCTTTCGGCTTCGCCCACAACGCCGCGCCGTCGCTGATCTCGGCCGGCTCGCTGCCGGCCTTCTCGACGATCACGATCGGCACCGGCACATGGCCCGATTGCGCCTTGATGAGCCGCTCGATGGTGAAACGCTCGGCATAGGTCTTGGCGTCGTCCATGAGATGCAGCACGACGCGGGTGCCGCGTGCCGGCGCGTCGGCGAGCGGCACCGGCGATATGGCAAACGTGCCCTTGCCGTCCGACGACCACAGCCAAGCCGTCTCCGTCGCGGCGCGGCGCGACATCACCTCGACCCGCTCAGCCACCATGAAGGCCGAATAGAAGCCGACGCCGAAGCGGCCGATCAGCGCGGTCTCGTCGTCGGGCTGTTTTGCCTCGATACGGTCGAGAAACGCCTTGGTGCCCGAGCGAGCGATGGTGCCGAGCGCCTCCGCGAGCTCGTCGCGGCTCATGCCGATGCCGTTATCCTCGACGGTCAGGCACTTTTGCTCGGCATCGATCGACAGTGTGATGCGCGGCTTAACGTCGTCGCCAAGGAGCGCCGGCTCGGCGATCGCCTCATAGCGCAGCCGCTCGCAGGCGTCGGCGGCATTCGCGATCGATTCGCGTAAAAATACCGATTTATCGGAATAGACCGAGTGCACCATCAGGTGCAAAAGCTTGGCGACGTCCGCCTGGAACGGTTGGGCCTGGAACGCCTGGGCCTCGGTCGGCGGGTTTTCCTTTTCTTTCTGATCGGCGGTGGTCATGAGGCCTCCCCAGGGCAGCGTTTTGTTGCTCCGGAGATGGAGGGAATGTCCGATTATTTCAAGATCGTCGGACCGTAATCAGACCGGCACTTTGACCGTCGCCCTCAACCCCCCCATCGGGCTTGCGCCGAGCGTGATGTCGCCGCCGTGGGAGCGGGCGATGTCTCGGGCTATGGCGAGGCCCAAGCCGGTGCCGCCTTCGTCCTGGTTGCGGGCGTCGTCAAGCCGCAGGAACGGCTTGAACACGTCCTCGCGCAATTGCTGCGGGATGCCCGGGCCGTCGTCGTCGACCGTCACCGTGAGCCAGCGATGGTCGCGATGGCCGGTGATGGCGACGGTGGAGGCAAAACGCGCGGCGTTGGAGACGAGATTGGCGAGGCAGCGCTTGAACGCGGCCGGCCGTACCGTGACCTCCGGCGGGCCGTGGAAGGCGGCGGTGGCGCGATGGCCGTGGCGCTCGATGTCGAGCCGCAGTTCCTCGAGCAAAGCGGCGATGTCGATCGGTGCCGACTGCTCGCCGGTGTCGCCACGGGCGAAGGCGAGATAGGCCTCGAGCATGGCGGCCATCTCGTCGACGTCTTTCTTGATCGCCTCGACCTCGGGGCTGTCGCCGAGCAAGGCGAGCTCGAGCTTGAACCGCGTCAGCACCGTGCGCAGATCGTGCGACACGCCGGCGAGCATGGTGGTGCGCTGCTCGATGGACCGCTCGATGCGCGTTTTCATTTCCAGAAACGCCGCCGCCGCGCGCCGCACCTCGCGCGCCCCGCGCGGCCGAAAATTCGGCGCCTCGCGGCCCTTGCCGAACGCCTCGGCGGCGTCGGCCAGCCGCACGATCGGCTTGATCTGGTTGCGCAGGAACAGGATGGCGATGGTCAGCACGACGACCGAGGTCAGCACCATCCACATTAGGAAAATCAGCGAATTGGAATTGTAGGCGTCGGCGCGCGGCGCAAAGACGCGCATGATGGTGTCGTCGAGCTTGATGCGGACTTCCACGATCGAGGAGCGGCCGACGGTGTCGATCCAGAACGGCAAGCCGATCTGTTTGCGGATTTCGTTCGACAGCTCCTGGTCGAGCGACGAGAAGAACGGCTTCGGCCCGGGCGGCGGCAAATCCGTGCCGGGCAGGAAATCGACCACCAGGCCGAGCCGGTCCTGGGCGATGCGACGCAACTGCGCGCGATTGGCGCCCGATATTTTGTAGACGTCGATGAGCGTGGCGATCTCGCGCGTGACCGCCGAGGACAGATAAAAATTGACCACGCTCGATTGCCGCTCGACGAACAGGAAGGCGACGATCGATTGCAGCACCACGAGCGGCATGATGACGATCAAGAGCGCGCGGGCGTAAAGGCCGTGCGGCATCACCGAGCGCAGCCAGCGGGTGAAGCGGTCCCACGGCCCGGTGATGTAGCCCGCGGCGCCGGCAACCGCGTTGGCAGCCGTCACCACGTGCCCCGCCGCACTTCTCAGACGCCCGATGCCATCGTCGAAACTGGCCATGGTGCGTTAAAGCGCCGCGACCAGCCGGTAGCCCACGCCGCGCACGGTCTGCACGATCAGCGGATTGGCCGGATCGCGCTCGATCTTGCGGCGCAGCCGGTTGACCTGCACGTCGACGGTGCGCTCGCTGACATTGTCGCCGTTGCCGGCGAGCGCCTGGCGCGGCACGGTCTCGCCGACGCTCGATGTGAGCACGCGGAGCATGTCGCGCTCGCGGTCGGTGAGCCGGATCGCCTCCTCGCCGCGGCGCAACTCGCCGCTGGTGAGATGGAACACGAATTGGCCGAAGCGTACCGATTCCACCGGCGCCGCCACCGGCGGCCGCGCGCGTTTCAAAATATTGGCGATGCGCAGCGAGAGCTCGCGCGGCTCGAACGGTTTTGCCAGATAATCATCGGCGCCGATTTCGAGCCCCATGATCCGGCTCACCTTCTCGTCGCGCGCGGTGAGCATCAGGATCGGCACCGTGGACGAGGTGCGAATGGATTTGACGAGGTCGAATCCGTTCTCGCCCGGCATCATCACGTCGAGGACGAGGAGATCGAATTTCAAGCCCAACAGCTTGGCGCGCGCCTCCGCCGCCGTCTCGGCGGTGGAGACGCGATAGCCTTCGGCCACCAGAAAACGCAACAGCAGCGCGCGGATGCGGCGATCGTCGTCGACGACGAGCAGATGCGGCACGTCGTCGGAAGGGATCGCAGGCAGCGGCGTCGTCATGAGCCGCGGTCCCGGCCGCGCAGCCGCGACCGGTCGGCATTGGCGATCAGGCGCAGCACGTGGTCGCGGTCGTCGGCATCGATCATGCCGGCGAGAAAGCGCCGCGCCGCCTCGCGCGCGCTGGGGCCGAGTTCGGCCAGCACGCGGGCAATGCGCTCGGTCTGCAGGCCTGCGAGCTGCATCGCCAGCGCCTCGCCCGCCGCGCTGACATGGAGAAGCCGCTGGCGGCGGTCGTGGGCGCCCTCGCGCTGCACGACATAGCCCTGATCGATGAGCTGCTTGAGCACGCGGCCGAGCGACTGCTTGGTGATTTTCAGGATATCGAGAAGATCGGCGACCTTGATGCCGGGATTGCGGTTGACGAAGTGCAGCACGCGATGGTGGGCGCGGCCGAAGCCGAGCTTGGCCAGCACCTCGTCGGGATCGCCGACGAAATCGCGATATGCGAAAAACAGAAGCTCGATGAGATCCCAGCACGGCTCCTGCGCCGCCGCCGCCGCCTCGACCGGTTCGGCGGTGGAGCGGAGTTTCCTGGCCGTGGTGATGCTGATGTCAGCCATTTAGGTAAGCACTATTGACATATTTCGGGCGGCTTGTTAAGCCAAAGCTGCGACCGCGACATCGGACCGCGCCGTTCCGGCTGAGCGTTGCGCCGGCTATAAAGGGCGCTCTATAGAGCGGCTGCGACCATAACGGGAGTCCCGTCCCGAAGCAAAAGCCGGCTCCGCGCGCCGGTTTCGGGCGGGGTGAGAAATCAGGGAGGCAATGCCATGGCAGTGCCCTTCGACCAACGCTCCGATCTCATCTGGCTCGACGGCAAGCTCATTCCCACCGTCGAGTGCAAGATCAGCGTGCTCACCCACGGCCTGCATTATGCGAGCTGCGTGTTCGAGGGCGAACGCGCCTATGGCGGCGTCGTGTTCGAGAGCACCAAGCATTCCGAGCGGCTGAAACGCTCGGCGAAAATCCTCGACTTCGAAATTCCCTATACGGTTGCGGAGATCGACGCCGCCAAGCGCCTGGTTCTGGAAAAGAACAATCAGAAGGAAGCCTATGTGCGGCCGATCGCCTGGCGCGGCTCGGAGCAGCTCGGCGTCTCGGCGCAGAACAACAAGATCCACCTCGCCGTCGCCACCTGGGAATGGCCGAGCTATTTCGACCCGGCGCAGCGCCTCAAAGGCATCCGGCTCGACCTCGCCGAATATCGGCGGCCCGATCCGAGAACCGCGCCCTGCCTCGCCAAGGCCGCCGGCCTCTACATGATCTGTACCATCTCAAAACATCGCGCCGAAAAGCGCGGTTATGCCGACGCGATGATGCTCGACTGGGAGGGCCGCGTCGCCGAATGCACCGGCGCCAATATCTTCTTCATCAAGGACGGCAAGATCCACACCCCGATCGCCGATTGCTTCCTCGCCGGCATCACGCGTGCGACCGCAATGAATCTGGCCAAGCAGAGCGGTATCGAGGTGATCGAGCGCCGCATCATGCCCGAGGAACTGGGCAGCTTCTCGGAATGCTTCATCACCGGCACCGCCGCGGAGGTCACCGCGGTGTCCGAGATCGCCAACTGGACCTTCACCCCCGGCCGCATCACGGCGCAGCTGATGCGCGACTACACCCACACGGTGCAGCCCAAGGGCAAGGCCGAGGCGGCGTAGCCGGCAGCGTGGCCGCTCAATGCCGGGGGCAAACGGCGCGGGCGCGTTAAGCCAGTGACGCCCCGCTCGATCTCGGCAATCAGAAACCAATCAAAAAGCAGATGACCTGTGACGTACATCACAGGTGCGACCGGACAGGCGCGATTTCGTGCTCGCCGTCACATGCGCCCCGGCATCGGTGGTTTAGTTTTTTAGCTACGTTACATTCTTGAGCTTTGGAGTGAGCCATGGACACGAACAACGCATTGCCGCTTCGCCTGTGGCGCCGCGTGAGGCATGGTTTCGCCGCCTGGCAGGTCAGCGCCAATGCACGCACCGAGCTTTCCAGTCTCACCGACCGGACGTTGCGCGACATCGGCCTGTCGCGAGGATTTGAGCGGCTGCGGCCCGCCCAGCCGTTCTGGCTTCCATAAGCGGGTATCGAGCTGGCTACGATCCGCGCGCCTCACTTCGCCGCTTCGCGTCGCGGTGGTGGCTCCGACCAGCGCTCGGCGGCGGCATCGTCGGCAGCCTTGGCATCGACCCAAATCTTGTCGACCAATGTATTGCCGGACACCTTTTCGACCTGCTTCCAGAACGGCGCGCGGGTTTTCAGATAATCCATCAGGAAAGACGCAGCGGCGAAGGCCGCCTCACGATGGCTCGAAGCGGTCACCACCAGCACGATGACCTCGCCGGGCGCGATCCGGCCGTAACGATGGATCACGGTGACGCCCAGAAGCGGCCAGCGGGTGCGCGCTTCCTCGACATGGCGGGCGATCTCGGCTTCCGCCATGTCGGGATAATGCTCGAGCGTCAGCGCCGCGATCGGATCGCCGTTCTCGTCGGCGCGGCACAGCCCGGTGAAGGTCACCACGGCGCCGATATCGGTGCGCCCGCGCGTCAGCAGCGCCGTTTCCGCGGCGACGTCGAAGGCTTCGCGTTGCAGGCGTATGGTCGCGGTCATGACGACGCTGTATCACCCGCCGGTCATCGGCGGGAAAAAGGCAATCTCGTGGGCGCCGTCGATTCGCGCATCGGCGCGCACGTGGTTGTGATCGATCGCGGCGCGGATCACTTTCGGATTTTCGAACGCGTAGGCGTAGCCCTCGCCGCGCTTGGTGAGCCAAGCGACCAGTTCGCCGACGGTTGCTATACCGGCCGGCGGATCGATCTCCTCCTCCGTCTTGCCGACACGTTCGCGCACCCAGGCGAAATAGCGAAGCTTCACGCGTCCTCCCGGGTGAGGTGGTGCAGGCCGGCCTGCAGATAATCCCAACCCGTATAGAGCGTCAGCAAAGCCGACAGCCACAACAGCGTAATGCCGATTTGCGTCACCACCGGCACGATGGCATCGCCGGCATCGCCGCAGATCAAGAAACCGACGGCGACGAGCTGCAACGTGGTCTTCCACTTGGCAAGCCGCGTCACCGGCACGCTCACCCGCAGCTCGGCGAGATATTCGCGAAGCCCCGACACCAGCACCTCACGGCAAAGAATGACCACCGCGGCCAGCAGCGCCCAGCCGTGGATGGTGTCCTCGGCGGCGAGCATCAACAGGCACGAGGCGACCAGAAGCTTGTCGGCGATCGGATCGAGCATGCGGCCGAGCGAGGATTGCTGGCCCCAGATGCGGGCGAAATAGCCGTCGAAAAAGTCGGTGACGCCGGCGGCGATGAAAATCGTCAGCGCCACCCAACGCAGCCACAGCCCGCCGTCGAGAATGCTCTCCCAATACATGCAGCCGACCACCAGCGGCACGGCGGCGATCCGCGCATAGGTCAGGATATTGGGCAGCGCGCTGGCGTGGGCGCGCGGCCGTTCCGCGTTGGTCGTGGTCGAATTCATGGCCGCACCATAGCGCCGCCCCATGACGGCCGCGAGACCCGAGGCGCGCATGCCAGCGCGTCGCTGCGCGACGCCCCTAATGGAACCTTACTCTTGCGCATGGCCGCCGTCCGATTTTTTACGCCGCCCCCTCATGGAAGAATTCGTAAATCCGCCGTGCCGTTTCGGCACTAATGCCTTCGACCTGCATCAGGTCGGTGACCGAGGCGCGCTCGATGGCTTTCAGCGTGCCGAAGTGATGCAGCAGCGCGCGTTTGCGCGTCGGTCCGATGCCGGCGATCTCCTGCAGGCCGGCCTCGCGCATATCGCGCGCCCGCCGCGTCCGGTGCGAGCCGACGGCGAAGCGATGGGCCTCGTCGCGCAGCCGCTCGACGAAATAGAGCACCGGGTCGCGCGGCGGCAGCTTGAACGAGTCGCGGCCCGGGAGGAAGAAGGTTTCGCGCCCGGCGTCGCGGTCCGGCCCCTTGGCGATGGCGACCAAGGGGACCTCGGCGCCAAGGCCGGCGAGCACGTCGCGGGCGGCATTGAGCTGGCCGAGGCCGCCGTCGATGAGCACCAGGTCCGGCCACGGGGATTCCTCGCCCTCCTCTTCCCTCTCCCCTCGCGGGAGAGGGCGCGGCGCGATCGATCCTTCGATCGATCGCGAGAGTAGATGAGTACGCTTGATGCCGTCGGCATCAAGCTTTGGCGCAGCGAGGTCAGGTGAGGGTTCGAGAATCCCTGCCTCTGCCGGGATTCTCGAACCCTCACCCGGCGTGCCGCCTTGCGGCACGCCGCCCTCTCCCGCAAGGGGAGAGGGCAAACGCGGCGCTTCGTTCATCAGCCGCTTGAAGCGGCGGCCCAAAACTTCGCGCATCATGGCAAAATCGTCGCCTGGGGTGAGCTCGGTCGAGCGGATGTTGAACTTGCGATAGTCCTTTTTGCGAAAGCCTTCCGGGCCGGCGACGATCATGGCGCCGACCGCGTTGGTGCCCTGGATGTGGCTGTTGTCGTAGACCTCGATGCGGCGCGGCGGACGCGGCAGCGCGAAAGTTTCCGCGAGCTGATCGAGCAGTTTTTGCTGCGAAGAGGTTTCAGCGAGCTTGCGGCCGAGCGCCTCGCGCGCATTGGCGAGCGCATGCGCCATCAAATCCTTCTTCTCGCCGCGTTGCGGCAATGAGATTTCGACCTTGTGGCCGCTCTTGGTGGCGAGCGCCTCGGCAAGCAGCGCTCGGTCCTCGATGGCGTGCGAGATCAGGATCAGGCGCGGCGGCGGCTTGTCGTCGTAAAACTGCGCCAGGAAGGCCGACAGCACTTCGCCCGGGCCGAGCGATTTGTCGGCCTTTGGAAAATAGGCGCGGTTGCCCCAGTTCTGTCCGGTGCGGAAGAAGAACACTTCGACGCAGGTGAAGCCGCCCTGCTGATGCACGGCAAAGACGTCGGCCTCCTCGACGGTGCGCGGATTGATGCCCTGCTGCGACTGGATCGCCGACAGTGCCGCCAGTCGGTCGCGGTAGATCGCGGCATGCTCGAAATCGAGCGCGGCGGACGCCTTCTCCATGGCCGCGGCGAGCTGTTCCTTGACCGACTTGCTGCGGCCGGACAGGAACGCATTGGCCTCGCGCACCAGCGCCGCATAATCGGGATAGTCGATCTCCTTGGTGCACGGCGCCGAGCAGCGCTTGATCTGATAAAGCAGACATGGCCGGGTGCGGCTTTCGAAGAACGGATCGCTGCACGAGCGCAGCAGAAAGGCGCGCTGCAGCGCATTGACGGTGCGGTTGACCGCCCACACCGAGGCGAACGGGCCGTAATACTGGCCGGGCCGCGAGCGCGCGCCGCGATGCTTGAGGATTTGCGGCGCCCAGTGATCCGAGGTGATCAGGATATAGGGAAACGATTTGTCGTCGCGCAGCGTGACGTTGAAGCGCGGCCGCAACCGTTTTATCAGGTTGGCTTCGAGCAGCAGCGCCTCGGTCTCGGTGCGGGTGACGACGAATTCCAGCGTCCGGGTCTGCGCGATCATGCGCTCGATGCGGGTATCGAGGCCGGTCGGCCGGGCGTAAGCCGCGATGCGCTTCTTGATGTTCTTGGCCTTGCCGACATAGAGCACGTCGCCGCGGCCATCGATCATGCGATAGACGCCCGGCCGCGACGGCGCCTGCTTGATGGCGGCGACGACGGCGTCGCGGCCGGCGGCGAGCGAACCCGCCACCTCGTCGGGCTGGATTGCCGCGGCCTCGTCGGCTTCCGGCAGCGTCTCTTCGTCGTCCTCCTCGACGAGATCGGGTTCCGGCGCGACGTCTTTCTTTGGATCGCTCATGCGTATTGGGCTCAAGCCAAGTCAGGCCGCAAATATAGGCTTTCTTAACGATGACATCTTGGAACTACTTAGCGGTTCATCACCGCTTAACTGAAACATCGCGATAAATTCTATAGGCCAGGTAGACGCTCTTGGCGCCTGATCTTGGCGCCTTACTTCGAGCCTCAATATGGGCATGCGGCGCCCGCCGTGCGCTGGCGGTTCGGTTCGCGCCCGGTGTTTTCGCGGAGGTCGGCAATGAAGACACGTCTTGGCGCAACTCTCTTCGTGGCAATGGCGGCCATAGCCGGCCCGGCGCGCGCCGCCGACCTTCCGGCCGCAAGCTACTACACCGCCCCCGCGCCGCTTTCGGCCTTCAGCTGGATGGGCCCCTATCTCGGCGCCAATATCGGCTACGAATGGGCCGACGTGAGCAACAATCCGACCAAGCCGTCCGGAATCTTTGGCGGCATCCAGGCCGGCTACAATTGGCAGTTCGGCCAGTTCGTCACCGGCGTCGAGACCGACATTCAGGCCTCGGCGGCGAGCGACACGTTTGCGCCCTGGCAGTTCACCAATCCCTGGTTCGGCACCTTGCGCGGCCGCGCCGGCGTCGCCGTCGGCAATGTGCTGCTGTTCGGCACCGCCGGCCTCGCCTTTGGCAGCCTGACCGTGGACAGTCCCGGCAATCTGTCGGAGACCAGGACCAGCCCCGGCTGGGCCGCGGGCGCAGGTGCCGAGGTCAGCTTCGGCCCGCACTGGTCGGCCAAGGCGGAATGGCTCTACCTCGATCTGGCGGACCGCAGTTTCTCGGTTACCGGCACGACCAACGGGCTGACCGCCAACCTGCTGCGGGTCGGCGTCAACTACCACTTCTAGCCCGCAGCGAGGTTCCATTTCCGGGAGGTAGCCGACGCCGCGAGCCAAGTAGGCTCCATGGGCCGGGTAAGTTCCCGCTGCGCGATTTTCGCCATTGTTGAAACTTATTTTACCATTGTCGCACCAACGTTAAGACATTGTTTGCTTTAATCGTGGCTCTACTGTCTCAAATCTTGCCATATTGTCGTCCAGATAGACAAATCCACTGTGTCTTCCCTGCACTAGACGCAAAATTGTCCACGAATACTATGCGGCCACCTACGCTCAATGGAGGTCAATAATGAAGCGCGTGTTTTTCGCCCTTATCAGCCTGGCGGCGCTGACGGGCACGGCGGCGGCAGCCGATCTTCCGCCGCGTCCGGCGCCGGCGCCCTATTACAAGGCTCCGGTTGAAGTTCCGGTCTACAACTGGACCGGCTTCTACATCGGCATCAACGGCGGCGGCGGCTTCGGCCGGTCGCAGTGGGATTCGACTGGCAGCTTCAACACCTCCGGCGGATTGGTCGGCGGCACGGTCGGCTACAATTACCAGTTCGGCCAGGCTGTCGTCGGCGTCGAAGGCGACATCGACTGGGCCGACATCAACGGCACCACCAACACCGCCTGCCCGCTGGGCTGCAAGACCACCGATAACTGGCTGTCCACGGTGCGCGGTCGGCTCGGCTACGCCGCCGACCGCTTCATGCCCTTCGTCACCGGCGGCGCCGCGTTCGGCGATATCCGCGCCTCGACCCCGGGCTTCGCCGGCGCAAGCAACACCAATGCCGGTTGGACGGTGGGTGCGGGTCTCGAGTTCGCCATCGCCGGCAACTGGACCGCCAAGGCCGAATATCTCTACGTCGACCTCGGCAAGTTCAATTGCGGCATCTCCTGCGGCGCACTTGCGACCGACAACGTGTCGTTCACCACCAACATCGTGCGCGCCGGCGTCAACTACCGGTTCTGATCGCCGCGACGCATGCTAAAACGTCAAACCCCGGGGCCAAGGCCCCGGGGTTTTTTGCATTCGCTTAGGCTAAAGTCCCATTCGTCGTGTTCTATTGCTCTATGCCACCATCCAGCGCAGTGCCGGAGCGTGCTGCACCGCGGCCATCTTGCTGACCCAGCCGTCGAGACCGAAGACGTGACCGGCGCGTTTGACGATCAGATAGACGAGAACGCCCGAATAGACGATGTGGTAATCGACCAGATAATTGTTGACGTTCTCGATATACGGAAAGTCCATGTGGGCCGTCCAATAGAGCAGCAGCAGCATGATCGCGAACGGCGCGCTGACGCGCACCAGGAGGCCGGAGACCAGCGACAACCCGATCAGCAGGTGCCCGTACTCGACAAGGAAAGTCAGTGTCGGGACGATCGCCGGATTGGTGAACGGCGCGTAGACCGCATGGAACGTTTTGACGTGGCTTAAAAAGCCCAGGACGAACTGGTCGTCGCCGAAATGATGGATGCCCGCCCAAAGAAAAGTCCAGCCCATCGTCAGGCGGAAGAAAACGATGAAGCCCTGGTCCATTGTGACGTCCGATTTCTGCTCTGACATTTGTTCACTCCCCTCAAAGGTGTAGTGTCCGAGATTGAGTTGCGCGGGCAAAATAGTGCCGGCAGCGGCAGGCTGCTTTGCGCTAGATCAACAAATTTTCTCAAGATCAAGATCGAGGCGCCGGCTCGATCAGGCCCAGCAGGCCTCGCGGATACGTTCCACTAGCGCATTGCCTAACAGCGGCTTCTCGACAATCGGAATCGCGGCCTTTTGCGCGCGTGCGCTCAGCGCGGCATTGGGATGGCTGATGATGAGGATGACCGGCGTCGAAACCTGTCGCTTGCGCAGCACCTCGATCAGCTCCATGCCGGTCATTCCCGGCATCCTCTGGTCGACGACAAAACAATTGAAGCCTTCGAGGTCGCCCGCATGGAGGAGCTCGGCGCCGCTGTGATAGGTGCGCACGGCAAATCCCTCGAGCTCGAGCGCGAATTTCAGCGAGCCGCACACGGCAGGATCGTCGTCCACGACCGCAACAATGGGCCGTTTTGCCGTGGCTTTTGATGCGCCTTTGGGGCCCTCTGTCATCGCCGATTCCAAGCCAATTCTGCTCACCTGATCGTCCATTTGGACGATCAATGGCCAAACGCCGCACGAGCCGCATTGATTTGCGTCAATTCGGCTCGGCACAACATGTCCCTGGAGGCAGCTGATCAGTGGTGGGCGATCTCGTCACGGAACCGACGAAAAGAACCGCCGCATCCGGCGCCTTCATTCGCGGCCCAGCACGCCGACTATGAGCGCCATGCGCACCAGCTCGGACAGGCTTCCGGCCTTCATCTTGTCCATCAGATTGGCGCGGTAAATCTCGACGGTGCGCGGGCTGATACCCAGATCGAAGGCGATCTGCTTGTTGGCGCGGCCCGCGACCAGGCCGCCGAGCACGTCGCGCTCGCGCGGCGACAGCGCCGCCAACCGGCCTTCGATCTCCGCGCGTTCGCTCTGCCGCTTGGCCGCGCCGGCCTGTTGGCGTAGCGCCGCCCGCACGCTCTGCAGCAAAATCTCGTCGTCGAAGGGTTTTTCGAGGAAATCGACGGCGCCATATCTCATGGCTTCGACCGCGAGCGGAACGTCGCCATGGCCGGTAATGACGATCACCGGCACCTCGATGCCGAGCTCCTTCACCCGCCGCAACAGGTCGATGCCGCTCAACCCCGGCATCCGCACGTCGGTAATGACGCAGGTCACGCCCTTAAGCGGCAGCGCATCGAGAAACGCCGCGGCGGACGCGTAACTCCTCGCTTCGATCTCGGCGGTGCGCAACAGGAAGATCAGCGACTCGCGAAGCGCTTCATCGTCGTCGATGACGTGGACGATTGCGAGCTCAGACGACATCGCCGGCTTCCTTCTTGGTCATGATCGGCAGCGTGAAAGAGAATATCGTGCCGCCTCCGGGATTGGGCCGCGGCGTGATCGAGCCGCCGTGCGCCTCGATGATGGTGCGCGAGATCGACAGGCCGACGCCCATGCCTTGAGTCTTGGTCGTAACGAACGGCTGAAACAGCTGGGCACTGATCTCGGGCGAGATTCCCGATCCGGTATCGGCGACGCTGATCTCGACCATATTTTCGGTCACCGGCGACGTCGCGATGACCATTTCGCGTCTTTCGCAGGATTCCATCGCATCGATCGCGTTGCGCATCAGATTGAGCAGAACCTGTTGAATCTGCACCTTGTCCGCCAGCACGAAATCGCTGCGCGAGTCGAAATCGAAGCTCACGCGTATGCCTTTATCCTTGGCGCCGACCAGCGCCAAGGCGCTGGCTTCCTCGATCAGCTTCTTGACGTCCTCCACCCGGCGCTCGGTCTCGCCGCGGGCCACGAAGTCGCGCAAGCGGCGGATGATCTGGCCGGCGCGCAGTGCCTGGTCGCCGGCCTTGTCCATGGCGTCGCGCAGCGTCACCGCGCGCGCGTCTTCGCTGTTTTCCAGAAGCCGCCGCGAGCCCTTCATGTAATTGGCGATGGCCGAGAGCGGCTGGTTCAGCTCGTGCGCCAGCGCCGAGGCCATCTCGCCCATCGCGGTGAGCCGCGACATATGGACCAGTTCGGCCTGCAATTCCTGCAGCCTGGCCTCGGTCTCCTGCCGTTCGGTCAAGTCGCGGATGAAGCCGGTGAAGAAGCGCTGGTCGCGCACGTGCATTTCGCCGACGGCAAGCTCCATGGGAAAGGTCGAGCCGTCCTTGCGCTGGCCGACGACGACACGGCCGATACCGATAATGCGCCGTTCGTGGGTGCGCAGATAGCGGTCGAGGTAGCCGTCATGATCGCGCCGGTAGGGTTGCGGCATCAGCATCCTGACGTTCTCGCCGATCACCTCCGACGCCCGATAGCCGAACAGCCGCTCCGCCGTCGCGCTGAAGGATTGTATCTTGCCGCGCTCGTCGATGACGACCATGGCCTCCGGGATGCTGTCGAGGATCGATTGCAGATGCGCGGCGCGCGCTTCGGCGGCTTCGGCGTTTGACGTGGCGGAAAAGCGCGACCGCCGCAGCATCTCGCCACGCCATGAAACGCCGATGCCGACCACGGCGAAGCTTAAGGCATTGACGATGTCTGCGGCCGTTAACGAGCGAAAATCGACGACGAAAAAAAGGCCGAACAGCAGGCCAAGCAACGTCGCCAAAAGACCGGGGCCCCATCCGCCGTACGCCGATGCGATCAGTATGGCCGGCAGGAAAAAGAGATAGGAGGCGTCACCGCGTAGCAGCAATAGCGATTCCAGCAAGAAATTGAGCCCCAGCGCCAGCGCAAAGGCTACAATCGCAATGCCGTAGCGCTGCATGACGCCCTGCAAAGCCGGGCTCTTCAAGCCGCTCCAAGGGGCAGACGTCTGCAGCTTCGGGACCGTTTCAGCCATTGCCAGAACGCTACGTTATGGCCGCTATCGTCCGACAGATCGCCGATAACAACCAGCAGATGCAAGCAGAGCGACGGTGCGCCGGCCGCCGCCTAGGGGAATATACGTATATGTATTTTATCTGAATTTCTCGCTTGGCGCCCCGCGGCTAGCAATACCCCACGATGATTTTGGAGGTAAAGCGCCATGCTCACTCAAGCCGCAGTTCGCAGCGACGTATTTCGGGTTGTCCCCAATAGCCGCCCCTTCCCGCCAGCCCCGCGCTCCACAGGGCGTCCCACATACGACAGCCGCGGCGAAACCCATTCGCTCGACGAGAACCTGCATCTGATGGGCGCCACGATGTCGTACCCGCGCAACACCGAGATCTTCGGTGAGAACGAGCCGGCCGACTACGTCTACAAGGTCGTCTCCGGCAGCGTGCGGACCTACAACATTCTGAGCGACGGCCGCCGCCAGATCGGCGGGTTCTACCTGCCCGGCGATATTTTCGGCATCGAATTCGACGGCGACCACACCTCGGCGGCCGAAGCCATCAGCGATGCGAAGGTGCTGGTCATCAAGCGCAGCGCGCTCGATGCGCTGGCCAGCCGCGATGCATCGGTCGCCCGCGAGCTCTTTGCGCTCACCGCGCGGGAACTGCGGCGGGTGCAAGACCGCATCCTCCTCCTCATCAAGAGCGCGCAAGAGCGCGTCGCGGGCTTTCTTCTCGAGATGGCGAAACGCGCCAGCGGCGGCAATGCCATCGATCTGCCGATGTCGCGGCAGGACATCGCCGATTATCTCGGCCTGACCATCGAGACGGTGTCGCGGACGCTGACGTCGCTGGAAACCGCGGCAACGATCGACGTGCCGACGTCGCGCCGCATCGTGCTGCGCAACCGCTCGGCGCTGACCCGGATGAATGGCTGAGCCGCAGCGCTCCGTCGCGGACATATTCGAACCCGAAAGGACGACGACCATGCAAGTCAAAGATGTCATGACGCGCAACGTGATTTCCGTCCAAAGCGACGACCAAGTCCTCAAGGCCGCGCGGCTGATGCTGCAGAACAGGATCAGCGGCCTGCCGGTCGTCGACAAGAACGGCGAACTGGTCGGCATCGTGACCGAGGGCGACTTTCTGCGCCGCAGCGAGCTCGGCACCCAGCGCCGCCGCTCGAAATGGCTCGAGTTCATTGTCGGTCCCGGCAAGCTTGCGGAGGATTACGTGCATGCCTCGGGCCGCAAGGTCGAAGAGATCATGACGCCAGAGCCATGCGTCGTCAGCGAGGACGACACGCTGGAGAAGGTCGTCGAGCTGATGGAACGCCACCGTGTCAAGCGGCTTCCAGTGGTGCGCGCGGGCCGCATGGTCGGCATCGTCAGCCGCGCCAATCTGATGCACGCGCTGGCGAGCCTAGCCCGCGATGCCCAGCCGTCGGCCGGGCCCGACTGGTCGATCCGCAATCAAGTTCTGACCGCTCTCGGAGCCCAGCACTGGGCGCCCCGTATCAACGTCGTCGTCAAGAACGGCGTTGCCGAATTGTGGGGCACCATCACCGACGACCGGGAGCGGCAGGGCATCATCGTCGTGGCCGAGAACGTCGACGGTGTCAAAGAGGTGCACGATCACATGGTCTGGGTCGAGCCGATGTCGGCGATGGCTTTTCCCTCGCCCGAGGACGAGGCGAAAGAGCGCGCCGCGGCCGCGGCGCACTGATCGTCCGCAGCTCAACAGCACGTCTTCGGCAAGCGGAAGCGGGATGCCAATGCGCGGAACATTGATACTGGCTTTGAGCGTGGCCGCGGCGGTCAATGCAGCAGCGTTGCTTGCCTTGCCGTCTTCGCCGGCGAACGGCGCCGAGGTGCTCTCGCCGGCCGCGCAAAGAGGCCTGGTCCTGGTCCAGGCCAATTGCGCGCGCTGTCACGCCGTCCGCAGAATCGGCGGCAGCCCATTAAAGATCGCGCCGCCGTTTCGCACGCTGCACCTGCGCTATCCGGTCGAAGATCTGCAAGAGCCGCTCGCCGAGGGAATTGTCACCGGGCATCCGACGATGCCGGAATTCCGCTTCGATCCCGGCCAAGTCGGCGACGTGATCGCATATCTGAAATCTCTCGAGCAATGACCCCGATTTGATGTGGATCTTGGCAACGACAAAAGGAGCCTGACATGCCGATCACGACCATCATCGCCCTCTCCGCCATTGTCGCCGCATTCGCGCTGTTCGGAGCGGTTTTGGCTTGGGGAGAGATGCAAACCAGAACTCTCGATCGCGACCGACAGCGCGCCCGCAAAACTGCGCAAGCCGCCGATTCGGTGCGAGTGATCCAAGCCAAAGCGCAGAATTCCGGCGCGCGAAGCGCGAGCAGCCACCACGAATCAGCGGCGGGCTGAACCGTTCGCGCGTGACGCAAAACCCCGGAGCGGTCGCCCCGGGGTTCTTTGTCGGCAAGCCCGTCTTTGTCGCGACCGCAGCCACTTAAGCCGGCACGACCGGCACTTTGTCCTTGCGCAGCTTGGCGATGAATTGCGGATCGTTGTGCAGATGCGCGGTCACCAGTTCGGGCGGGGTGAGCGCCAGCCACTGGTCGAACGACACGTCGGCGTAATAGTCGCTCTTGAAGATTTCCAAGAAACGCAGCGTCGTATTGCCGGTGTTCTCGATGTAATGCCCCATGGCAAAGGGCACGAAGCCGACGTCGTTTTCGAAGAAATCGAAGGTGCGGGCCTCGCCCGACGACGCGAACACGCCCATGCGCGCTTGGCCTGAGATATAGTATTGCCACTCGTCGGTGTTGGGATGCCAATGCATTTCGCGCATGCCGCCGGGCTCGACCTCGACCAAGGCCGCGGCGATGGTCTTGGACACCGGGAACACCTTGGTGTCGGTGATCCGCACCGTGCCGCTCTTGGTCTTAATCGGCGTCTGCGCCATCATGCGATGGCTGAAGCTCTGCGGCACCGGTGTGGCGCCGGCGATCTTGTCGGCTTCGAGCGGGCCCGGAAGCGGCGCCGGAAAGATGTAAAGCTGGCTCGGGTCGGGCACGTTGGCAAAGGCCGAAGCCTCCATGCCGAAATTCTTGGCCAGCACCTCCGGCGGCGTGTGCTTGATAAAATCGCTCAGCAGGAAGGTGTTGTCCTCGTCGAAATCGCCGTCGTCGAACACCAGGAGAAACTCGCAGCCGTCCGGCCCGAGGCCCTGGATCGAATGCGGGATGCCCGGCGGGAAATACCACAGATCGCCGACGCCGACGTCATCGACAAAATTGCGCCCCTCAGCATCGATGGCGGTGATGCGCGCAGTGCCGTAGAGCATGTAGGACCATTCGGCGGCCTTGTGCCAATGCAGCTCGCGCACGCCGCCGGAATTGAGCCGCATGTTCACGCCGGCGATGTTCTTGGAAACGCCGAGTTCGCGCACCGTCACCTGCCGGGTCCAGCCGCCCGACTCCAGGCGCATGTGCGAATCTTCGAACGAAAACCGAAGATTCGGCAGCGTGCCGTGGTCGGTGGCCGGCGGCGAGATGATGTCCGGGTTCTGGCTGGCGCGGACCGGATTCTTAGGACCCGGATTGGTGCCGCCGCGGCCGGGACGCGTCGGTTGCTGCATGGCTGGACCGGTCTGCGCCTGTGCCACCGACGCCGCCGAGAATGCGCCGCCGGCCGCCGCGACCGCCAGCATGTCGCGACGCGAAATGGAATTCGAGATTTCGCTCATCTTCCTCTCCTTTTCCTCTCCTAGTCGTTGTCGGACGGGCCGCCGCCGCGCCCCGTCGGCGCGCAACCGTCGACCGCCTATTTTAGGCTATTGCCGGCCTCAAAGTCTTGAATGGGAACGCACGAATATGCCGCTTTTGCTCAGCCAAAGGCCACCTAGCCGCAAAATCGCCTTCATGCCCGCTGACTGATCTCCACCAATTCGATATCCTGCAAGACGGTTCCTCGCTGCCGGGACCGGACGCAGTTCAAGCGCGCTTCCACGAGGGGGTTCAATTGTTTCCAACACGCCTGTTGCCAACCCGCCGGCTTGCTGTTGCGGCATTGCTGCCGTTGGCGGGCGCGTTTTTCGTCCTTATTTCTTCAGCAACGAGTTCTCGGGCGCAAAATCCTTCCGCCAACTGCGAAGAAGGCTCCGCCGATGTCGCGGTGTTGTCGACGCCAATGGCGCCGTGGAAGGGCATGCCGCTGCGCGTCGTCTTCACTGCGGAAAAGCCGCTCGACGGCGAACTCTCCCTGATTGGGCCCGATGGCCGGGTCGTGGCCAAAACGAGCGACCGCCAAGGCGGGCCGCCGTATTTCTGGTACGCCGAAGTGGCGTCGCCGGCCGTGGGCACCTGGCGCGCGGCGCTCGCGGCCTCCGGCTGCGGCACCATCACCCGCGACATCGCCGTGCGCGACGCCCCGGCACCGCCGCCGGGCGCGACGCCGGGCGTGGTCTGGCCGGTGCGCGCGTCGTGGAACCGGGCCATGGAAAATTTGTATTCGGCGTGGATCCAAAAACTGTTCGATGCGCCGCTCGACGCGGAGCCGTCGTGGCCGACGTTGCGCGCCGTGCTGCGCGACCGCTCGCGCAATATGCTGTTCAACTATCTGGGCGCCGGCGAAGACGAAGTTTCGGCGCCGATCAGCCCCGACTGCGCCGACCTGGTTTATTTCTTGCGCGCCTATTTCGCGTTCAAGATGGGGCTGCCGTTCGGCTACTCCAATTGCTCGCGCGGCGGCGGCGGCCGAGCGCCGAAATGCTACTCGTGGCTGACCAATCTCAATCCCCCGGCGGCGGCACAGCGGCCCGGACTGGCGGCGGGTTTTGGCGCTTATCTGCCGGTGGTCGCCGACGCCGTGCAGTCCGGCGCCGTGCGCGTGCTGGCGACCGACGACAACACCGATTTCTATACCGTGCCGCTGAGCCAACAGACGCTGCGCCCGGGCACCGTCTACGCCGATCCGTACGGCCACGTCCTGATGCTGGTACGGCGCGTGCCGGAATCGGCCGGCGCCGCCGGCGTCTTCCTCGCCGTCGACGGCGAACCCGACGGCACGGTGGCGCGCAAGCGCTTTTGGCGCGGCAGTTTCCTGTTTGCCCACGAGCCCTTGCTCGGCAGCCCGGGGTTCAAGCGCTTCCGACCGATCGTGCGCGACGCGAGCGGCAGCTTGCGGCGGCTGACCAATGCGGAAATCGCCAAAAATCCGCAGTACGGCGATTATTCGCTGGAACAGTCGCAGCTTGGCGTCGAAGCCTTCTACGACCGCATGGATGACGTGGCATCGCCCGAACCGCTCGATCCGGTGCGCGCGATGAAGGGGGCGATCGACTCGCTCGAAGAGCAAGTCAAGACGCGCGTCGGCTCGATCGAGAACGGGCGAAAATTCCAGAACAGCGGCAAAGGCGAAGCGACCATGCCGGACGGCCCGGCGATCTTCGCCACCAACGGCGCCTGGGAGGATTTCGCCACGCCGGCGCGCGATTTTCGTCTGTTGATCGCGATCGACGTGGTGCGCGGCTATCCGGACAAGGTGGCGCGGCAGCCCGAGCGCTTCGCCATGCCGCGCAGCGAGAGCGTCGCGCAGGTGAAGGCCGAATTGCAGAGCGTGCTGGCGTCGGAGCTTGCGGCGCGCAAGTTTATCTATACGCGCAGCGACGGCTCGACATGGACGCTCTCGCTGCAAGACGTGATCGACCGCGCCGCGGATTTCGAGATGGGTTATAACTTAAACGACTGCGTCGAGCTGCGCTGGGGCGCGCCGGACAAGAGCGACGAAGCGTCGACCTGCAAGCGCCACGCACCCGCCGCGCAGCGCGCCAAGATGACCGACTATCGCCCCTGGTTCCGCGAGCGACACTGGCCGCACGCTTAGCAGTCGAACGGTCTCGGCGGCCGGATGTTGACGAAAGTTTGCCTGGTCGTCGGGTTCGCTCTGCTCGCGGGCGGGACTTCTCTGCTCGCGCAGGATGATCAGCTTCGCACCGCGCTCGACAACCTGGTGGCCGCTTACCCGCACGCGCTCACAGGCCATGACGATAAAATGCTGCGCTGGCGCGACGGCACCGCCATGCCGATATCGGACGGTGTCGAAAATAAATCGTTCCAAGACCTGCTGCGGCACGCCTCCATCGCCGACCAGCTGCGCATCCCCTATCCGCTCGGGCCGCTGGCAAAACCGCCGGCGGTCGATGCCGATCCGGGCCGGTTCCGCAATACCGCGTTCTTCACCAAAATGTACGGCGACTGCCAAAAGGGCGAAGTGCCACCGCGCCTTGTGTCGCTGGCCTGGCTGCCCAAAACCTGGGGCAAAACGATCAGCATCACCTCGGTCAACGGTGTCGATGCTCAATTGCGCGCCGTATCGGCGGAGATCGACGCGCTGCCCGACACAATCAAGCGCGCCGCCTACCCGATCGCCGGCACCTATAATTGCCGCGCCGTGGCCGACACCGGCCAGCCGAGCCCGCACGGCTACGGCATCGCCATCGATCTCAACACCGCGGTGTCGGATTATTGGTACTGGCGGCCGCACCAGGGTGCGATCGTTTATCGCAACCGCATGCCCGAAGCGATCATCGCGATCTTCGAAAAGCACGGGTTTATCTGGGGCGGCAAATGGTATCACTTCGATACCATGCACTTTGAATTCCGGCCCGAGCTTCTTGTTGTGAAGTGAGGCTTGTTGCAAAGTGAGGCTTGGCTTCATTCCGCCTTGATATTGGCGGCGCGGATCACCCTGCCCCATTTCTCGGTTTGCTCGACGACGAGCTGGTCGAGCTCGGCCGGCGAAGCGACGAACGCGGTAGCGCCGAAGTCGGCGAGCCGCGCCAGGATCTTCGGGTCGGCGAGTCCGGCATTGATCTCGGTGTTGAGCTTGTCGACGATGTCGCGGGGCGTCGCCTTCGGTACCGCGATCGCGGCCCAGGCGCTGGCCTCGAAACCCGGCAGGAAATCGGCCAGCGTCGGCAGGTCGGGCAGCGCCGGCGAGCGCGTCGCCGTGGTCACCGCGAGAGCGCGCAGCCGGCCGGCCCGGATGTGCTCGATCGACGGCGGCAGGTTGTCGAAGGCGACCTGCACCTGGCCGCCGAGCAGATCGACCACCAGCGGCGCCGAGCCGCGATAGGGCACGTGCACCATGTCGGTGCCGGTGGTCATCTTGAACATTTCGCCGGCGATGTGGGAAATGCTCCCGGTGCCGAACGAGCCGATGGCGAGCTTGCCGGGATTGGCCTTGGCATAGGCGATCAGCTCCGGCACCGATGTCACCGGCACCGCCGGATTGACCTCGAGCACCAGCGGCGTGCGCAAAATGCCGGCGACCATGGCGAGGTCGCGGATGAAATTGAAATTGAGATTGGCATAGAGCGCCGGATTGATGGTGTTGGTGCCGACCGCGACCAAAAGCGTATAGCCGTCGGGCGCGGCGTGGGCCACCGCCTCGGTCGCGATATTGGCGGCGGCGCCGGGCCGGCTCTCGATCACGAACGGCTGCCCGAGCCGGTTCGACAGCCATTGCCCGATCAGGCGTGCGGCAATGTCGGTGGCGCCGCCCGGCGGAAAACCGATGATCATATGCACCGGCCGCCCCGGATAGGTATCGGCCCGCGCAGCGCGCGGCAGCACTGCAGCTGCCGCGGCCAAAGACA
>Ga0187890_10000730_pt1 | contig 23738 bp, 18 predicted proteins | sample June2016WEW_21_1_FD_133005 | JGI IMG/M metagenome (GOLD analysis project Ga0187890, IMG submission 133005) | Peatland microbial communities from SPRUCE experiment site at the Marcell Experimental Forest, Minnesota, USA - June2016WEW_21_10 | ecosystem: Environmental > Terrestrial > Soil >... | reverse complement strand
TCGGCACGGCGGCGGCCACCGGGGTCGTGGTCAACTCGACCACCTCCATCTCCGTCACGGCTCCCGCCGGTTCCGGCACCGTCGACGTGACCGTCGCCGCCTCGGGGGGCACGAGCGCCACGACCGCCGCCGATGAGTACACCTACGCCGCGGCTCCCACGGTCACCTCGGTGAGTCCCAGCTTGGGCCCGAGCACGGGGGGAACGTCGGTGACCATCACCGGCACCAACTTCACGGGCACCCAAGCCGTGGAGTTCGGCACGGTGGCGGCCACCAGCTTCACGGTCAACTCCGCCACCTCGATCACCGCCACCCCGCGCGCCGAGTCCACGGGGACGGTGGACGTCACCGTCCTCACGCCCGGAGGCACGAGCGCCACGAGCTCGGCCGACCGCTTCACGTTCGTCACGCCGTCCCCGCCCACGGTCACCTCGGTGAGCCCCAGCTCGGGCCCGACGTCGGGGGGAACGTCGGTCATCATCACCGGCACCAACTTCACCGGGGCCTCCGCGGTGGACTTCGGTTCCACGCCCGCCACCGGGTTCGTCGTGAACAGCGCAACGTCCATTACCGCCACGGCCCCGGCCGGAGCGACCGGCGCCGTCGACGTCACGGTCACCACCCCGGGTGGGAAATCAGCCACAGGGTCAGCTGATCAGTTCGCCTACGTCGTCTCGGCGGTGTCCATCACGGCCGCGGGCACGATGGCCAGTGCCGCCTCCACCGGGGTCACCACGCTGGCGGTGACCCCCCAGCATGTCGGCGACCTGATGCTCTTGGCCGTGAAGGTCGCCTCGACGAGCGTCTCGGCATCGTCGGTCTCGGGAGGAGGCGTAGGCACCTGGACTCGGGCCGAGGGCCCGTACACCGGCTACGCCGGCCATGACATCGAGATCTGGAAAGGCACGGTGAGCACCACCGGAGCGTCCACCATCACCGTCACGTTCTCGGGCAGCGTGACCTCGATCGCAACCGGCCTGGTGAGCCAGGAGTTCTCGGGCGCGGGGTCGGGCACGGCCTGGAGTGTCGACACCGGGGCCGGCATCTCCAACGCCTCGTCGGCCACGGTCACCTTCCCCAAGCTCACGCCGAGCGCCTCGGGCGAGTTGTACTTTGCCTACGACGCCGTCGCCAACACCGCCGCAGCGGGGACGACGTCGGGCTTCACCTACGGCCTCACCCCCGACGGCAACGTGGCGACCTACGACACCGACGTGTCGGCGGCCACCCAACCCGTCACCACCCAGAGCCCGGCCGGCGTCTCGGGCGGCCTGGGGGTGCTCATCACGGCCACGGGGTCCTCGACGGCGTTGCCGACGGTCACCGGCGTGAGCCCCGCTTCGGGGTCCACGGCGGGAGGGACCTCGGTCACCGTCACCGGCACCAACCTCACCGGGGCCAGCTCGGTCATGTTCGGCGCCACCGCCGCCACCAACGTCGTCGTGAACTCGTCCAGCTCGATCACCGCCACCTCGCCGGCGGAGCCGGCGTGGCAGACCGACATCACGGTGACCGCCCCGGGGGGAACCTCGGCCACGGGAGCGGCCGACAAGTTCACCTTCGTGGCCGCCGCCCCGACGGCGACCGGGACCCCCCACGTGATGGTCGTCATGATGGAGAACGAGTCCTACAGCGACCTGATCGGCAACAGTGAGGCTCCCAACGTCAACCAACTGGCCCAGGACTACGGCCTGGCCACCCAGTCCTACGCCATCGGGCACCCGTCGCTCCCCAACTACCTCGAGTTGCTGGCGGGATCGAACTATGGCGTGACCGACGACGGGACGCCGCAGTCCGAGGGCATCTCGGCCAGCGCCAGCACCCTCGCCAACCAGCTCGAGACGGCGGGGATCTCGTGGCGGGGTTACTTCGAGGCCATGCCCTCGGCCGGCTACACGGGGGGCGACACCGGAGGTACCGACCCCTACGGCGGCGAGTACTACCTCCAGCACCACAACCCGTTCGTCTACTTCCCGGCGGTGACGTCGCTGTCGGACTTCGCCACCAACGTGGTGCCGCTCTCCACCAACTTCAGCACCGACCTCAATTCCGCCACCCCGCCGGCCTTCGTCTGGGTCTCGCCCAACGCCGTCGACGACATGCACGACGGCCCCCTCATGACCGACGGCGACACCGTCCCCACCGTGGGTGACGCCTGGCTCGGAAAGTTCGTCGGCGGCGTCCAGGCGTCGTCGTGGTATGCGGCCGGTGGCCAGATCGTGATCGAGGTCGACGAGGGCGTGGACTCCGACACCTCGGGAGTGGGCACGGCCGGCGAGGGTGGAGGCGGACAGGTCGCCACCCTCGTCGTCTCCTCGGCGTTGGCGGCCACCCCCCAGCAAGACGCCACGTCCGTGAACACCGCCGGCGTGCTGCACAGCATCGAGAAGCTCTACGGGGTGCCGTTCCTCGCCGACGCCGCCACCACGGCCAACGGGAACATCGACAGCCTGATGACGGCGACGCCGTCCACCACCCCCACCGTCACCGGCGTGAGCCCGGGCGCGGGCCCCACGGGCGGGGGGACCTCGGTCACCGTCACCGGGACCAACTTCACCGGGGTCACGGCCGTGAAGTTCGGCACCACCGCCGCCACCGGCGTCACCGTCAACGGCGCCACCTCGTTGACCGTCACCGCGCCGGCCGGCACGGGGACCGTGGACGTCACGGTGAGCGCCTCGGGCGGCACGAGCTCCACCGGCAGCCCCGATCACTACACCTACGCCGCGGCTCCGACCGTCACCTCGGTCGTCCCCGGCTCGGGCCCGACCGGCGGGGGGACCTCGGTCACCGTCACCGGGACCAACCTCACCGGTGCCACGGCCGTGAAATTCGGCACCGCCGCCGCCACCGGGGTCACCGTCAACTCGCCGACGTCCATCACCGCCACGGCCCCGGCCGGCACGGGCACGGTCGACGTCACGGTCACGACCCCGGGTGGGACCTCGGCCACGAGCCCGGCCGATCAGTTCACCTACGTCGTCTCCACCACCCCCACCGTCACCGGCGTGAGCCCGAGCTCGGGCCCCGCCGCGGGAGGCACCTCGGTCACCGTCACCGGGACCAACTTCACCGGGGTCACGGCCGTGAAGTTCGGCACCGCCGCCGCCACCGGGGTCACCGTCAACTCGCCGACGTCCATCACCGCCACGGCCCCGCCCGGCACGGGCACGGTCGACGTCACGGTGGTCGCCTCGGGCGGGACCAGCGCCACCACCAGCGCGGATCACTACACCTACACGTCCTCCGCCGCGACCATCGCGGTGGTCGGCACCCTGGTCAACGGCTCCGGGGACGGCACCACCACCCTGGCGGTGTCACCCCAGCACGTGGGCGACCTCCTCGTACTGGTGGTGAAGGCCGAATCGACGACGATCACGGTGTCGTCGGTGTCGGGGGGCGGGGTGGGGACCTGGGCCCAGGCAGAGGATTACGCCGGCTACAGCGGCCACGACCTCGAGATCTGGACGGGCACCGTCACCACGACCGGCGCCTCGACCATCGCCGTCACCTTCTCGGCCAGCGTCACCGCCGTCTACACCGGGCTGGCGGCCCAGGAGTTCTCGGCGTCGTCGGGAAGCTCGACCGTGTGGGCGGTCGGTTCGGGCTCGGGGATCTCCAACACCTCTTCGACCACGGTGACCCTGCCCAAGCTCACGCCGACCGGCACCGGTGAGCTCTACTTCGGCTACGCGGCGATCGCCAACAACGGGGCGGCGGGGACCACGACGGGCTTCACGTACGCCACCACCTCGGATGCCGACGTCGCCACCTACGACACCAACGTGTCGGCAGCGATCCAGCCCACGGCCAAGCAGTCACCGGCGGGGGTATCGGGCGCCGTGGGGGTGCTCATCAGCGCATTGGCCTGATCCCGGGCCGAGGGGCCGGGACCGGGCGCTCAGTGCGGCGTCGAGTCCTGCTCCTCGGTTCGGGCCTTGGCCCGCAGGAGCTCCATGTCGCCGGTGTCCACCCCGCGCGGATCGAACCCGCTGTGGAAGAGGAGCTGGAGTTGCGCCGACAGGCACGGCACCGGCCGGCCCCGGAGCGACCCCACGGTGAAGAGCTGGGGCGCCCGCTCCTCCAGGGGCGCCGGCGCGGGGCCGGCCCCGGTGAGCCCGAGCCCGAGCGCGGCGTCCAGACGGGCCCGGTCGATCCCGAGCACTTCGATCTGGTGGCCGACCCCGTCGTCGAGCAGGTTCCGGGGGGTCATCCACAGTCCCTCGAGGACCTCGACCAGTCGGTATCCGAGCCGGTCCAAGGCGTCGCAGGCCCGGGCCCGGTCGCCTTCGAAATCCGACAGGACCACGTCGAGGTCGTCGTGGCGCCGGGTCGGGGATCCGGCCAGGAGGTCCACGCCCCACCCACCCGCGATCCAGAACGGCACGCCTTGGGCTTCCAGCGCGTCGACGACCCGCAGGACGTCCTCGGCCTTCATCTCCCCCCGGAAGCGGGCCCGCAGGGGGCCGAGCACATGGTTGAGCCGGGACGAGGGGGGCGACTCCCGGACTCGGCGGCTGATCCACACCACCACCACGTCGAAGCTGCGGTGGCCCTTCAAGAAGCTGTAGAGCCGACCGGTGGCGGCCGTCAAGGGCCGTCGGCGATCCTCGGGTCCGGTGTCGCCGGCGGTCATCGATGCTCCTTCTTCCCCGCTAGTCCCGGGCCGCGGCGTCGACCGGCGCGGCGACCTGGCTCGGGCGCCAGCGCTTGGGGAGGTAGGGGGCCACGGCCATGAGGGCGCGGTGGCGCTCGCCACTGGTGGCGCCCACGGCGAAGTACACCACGACATACGTGATCGCTCCCGCCACCACGTCCCCCACGAGCCCGGGGACCGAGCGGTCGGCGACCCCCCGCAAGGCGAGGAGCACGGCCGAGTCCGCCGCGAGGGGAATGAGGTGGGGCAGCACCGATCGTCGCAGCAGGGTCAGGGGCCGGATGCCCACCGCCCGGCCGCCGATGATCAAGAACCCCGGGAACCGCGCCAGGGCGATGCCCCCGAGCGTTCCCAATGCGACGCCCACGGGCCCGACGATGTGGGCCAGGACGATCGACAGCCCCAGGTCGATGAGGACCTCGACGCCGCGGATGAGCACGACCATCGGGATCCGTCCGGAGCCGGTGAGCACGACGTTGATCACCCGGACCGGCGTGGCGAGCACGATGACCGCGGCAAAGACCATGAGCGTCCGGGCCGAGGTTCCGTATCCCACCCCGACCCACGCCTTGATCCCGGGGAAGGCCAGGATCACGTACATCGCCGCGATGATCATCCCGACGAACATGGCGGCGCGCGTGCCGTCCGCAGCCACCTCGGTGAGATGGCTGCGATCCCTGTTGCGGGCGATGGCCGAGGCATAGGGGAAGAACACCTGGGCCAGGGAGTCGAGCCCCTGCTGCGCCGCGGTGGCGAGTTTGGACGCCACCGCGTAGACCGCGGCCGGTCGCAGGCCGAGCACGATGCCGACCACGAGCACGTCGGAGGCCTGGTAGATGGCGACCACCACGCCGTAGAGCAAGAACCATCCCGACAGGTGCATCACCTCGCGCAGCCGCTGGCGGTCGGTGAGGCGCCAGGCGATTCGAGCCCCGGGCTGGATGCGGCGCAGCATCCAGAAACGGACGAAGTGGAAGGCGATCCCTGTCACGGTCAGCGCCGTGGCCAGAGCCACGAGGCCCCCTCCGAGCGCCACGATGACGATGGTGGCCACGAGCGTGCTCGCCACCAGGAGCGAGTTGGACAGGCCGAGCATGTCGAAGCGCTGATGGCCGGTGAGGGCACCGCCGAAGGTGTCGCCCGGGATCGAGACGGCCAGGCCGAAGGCCAGGATGATGACGACGAGCACGACCTGGTTGTGGAGCCCGGGGGTGACGTGGACGATGTCGGGGAAGACGAAGGCGATGCCGACGCCGACCGCCAGCGCGAGGACTCCCAGCGGGATCATGGCGAAGAAGGCCGTGTTGAGTGTCTGCAACGCCCGCTCGGGACGCTCCTCGGCATCCTCGGCCATGAGCTTGGACGTCGCCGCGCCGAAACCCAGTTCGAAGAGCTCGAGGTAGAGCACGGTGCTGCTGGCGAGCACCCATACGCCGAACGCCGTTCGGCCCAGATGATGCAGGAGCAGAGGCGTGACGATGATGGCCGACAGGGCCGCAGTGCCCTGGGCGAGGTAGTTCATGACGACGTTGCGACCGAAGCGGTGGGGAAGCGCGCTGGTCGCTCCCGGCGGCGCCGATCGAAGCTGGTCCGGGGGCGCCTCGGGAGGTGTCGGTGGCATCGAGGTGGTCACATCCACCCCGGGTCGAGAGTGGTCGCGGCGGGACCCGCGCCGATGCACCTGCCGAAGAACATGACCCCCACCACCTTATGCATGGAGGGATTGATAAATGGCCATGGACTCGGTCCTCTTTCACCGTCTGGGGGGTCACCCGGGGGCCGTCGTGCGAAAACTTCCGAGGGTCCCCCAGCTAGCGCCCGAAGCATGGGTAGCGTCGCGGACATGGGTCGTGGTGTGGCGAGGGTCCTGTGGCCGCGCAAGGTACGCGACGACGTCGTCCGGGGTGCGGGGGGGATCCTCCTGCGCCCGACGCCCGGCGGCCGCAACGAGGTCGCCGTGGTCCACCGCCCCGTGCGGGGGGACTGGTCGTTGCCCAAGGGGAAGCTCGATCCGGGCGAGTCCTACGAGAGCTGTGCCCTGCGGGAGGTGCTCGAGGAGACTGGGTATCGGTGCCGGCTCATGAGCTTCGTCGGGTTCACCGAGTACCGGGACCGCCGGGGCCGCCCCAAGGTCGTGGGCTACTGGATCATGGAGGTGCTCGACGGCGAGTTCGTCGTGTCGGACGAGGTCGACGAGCTCCGGTGGTTGGACCTCGACGTGGCGTCGCGGATCCTCACCTACGACCGCGACCGGGAACTGCTCGCCTCCCTCGAAACCGTGGACGTGGCCGCGTCGGGCTGAGCGCGTCGCCCTCTCGCCCGATCACCGTTCGCCTCGTTCAGGTGGACAGGTAGCGACCGAAGAAGTCCCAGATCTTGCCCCATCCCTCCCCGGCGACCTCGGGCCGGTAGTTGGGCCGGTTGGTGGCAAAGAAGGCGTGCCCGGCACCCTCGAAGGTGTGGAACTCGTAGGTCTTGTGGTGTGACACGAGGATGGCTTGGAGCTGTGCCGTCTCCTGCGGTGAGGGGTTCTGGTCCTCGGCTCCGAAGAGCCCGAGCAACGGGCACGAGAGGTTCTCGACCAGGTGGGCGACGGGCCCGGCCTTGAGGGGCGATCCCTCGGGCGCGCCCGCCATGACGAAGGCGCCGTAGCAGTCGACCGCAGCGTCGAGGGGGAGGCTGCACGCGGCGAGCAGCGACTGGCGTCCCCCCGAGCAGTAGCCGATCGTGCCCACCTTGCCGTTGGAGCTCCCCAGGGCCTTCAGGTACCGGGCGGCGCCGTCGACGTCCCCCACCAGCTGCGCGTCGGGCACGCCACCCTGGGCCCGGACGACCGCGGCGGCGTCCTCGGGACCGGCTCCCGGCGCTTGGCGTGAGTAGAGGTTCGGGCACAGCGCCAGGTAGCCGTGGTCGGCGAACCTGCGGGTGATCTCCTTGGTCTCCTCGTCGTAGCCGGGGAAGTGGTGGATCACGACCACGGCGCCGAAGCGCCCCTCGGCCAGGGGTTGGGCCAGATAGGCCTCGATCTCGTCCCCGTCATGCCCGACGATCCGGACCGTCTCTGCTCGTATGGCGTCGGTCATGCCGGCACCTTGCCCGCCGGGCTTCGGAGATGCCAGTCGCGACGCCCCATTCTTCACGGAATCGCAACGCCACGTTGACCCTTTTGCCAGGATGAGCAGGCACGATGGACAGGTGGACGCCTTCGTTCTCGAGTCGTGCAACAGCACCTGGCTCTTCGACACCGAGCGGATGAGGTTCCGTCGCGTCCTCAAGGGCGCCGATGTCGGGCGTCGACCCACGACCACGGAGTGGCGCCCGTACTTCGGGCTCGACCTGGACACCCGCTCGGAGTCGTTCGTGGTCGTGCTCAACCCCGAGGGAACCCGGCTGCTCCGCTCCTGGCGCCACACGCACCAATGCTCGCAGTGTGGCGGACGGGCGACCGGAGAGTTGTCACTCGACGAGGTGCGCGCTGCGGGCTGAGGCCTGAAGCGCCCGCCCTCGGACTCGGACCCTCCGGGGTCAGCGGGGTCGCCTCAGCGCACCGCGTCGAGGGCGCCTTCCAGATCGTCGAGGAGGTCGTCGGCCGACTCCAATCCGATGCTCAGGCGCACGAGGTCACCGGGGACCTCGTTGGTCGAGCCGGCCGTACTGGCATGGGTCATCCGGCCGGGGTGCTCGATCAGGCTCTCGACGCCGCCGAGGCTCTCGGCCAGGGTGAAGATGCGGGTGCGGGTACAGACCTCGAGCGCGGCCGGCTCCCCGCCCTCGAGGGTGAAGCTGACCATCCCGCCGAAGGCCCGCATCTGCCGAAGGGCCACCTCGTGACCCGGGTGGCCCGCCACCGAGGGATGCAGGACGGTCTTCACCGCAGCGTGGCCGCGCAGCATGTCGACGACCGCCAGCGCGTTGGAGCAGTGGCGTTCCATCCGGATGGGAAGCGTCATGACCCCGCGCTGGACCAAGAAGCAGTCGAAGGGTCCCGGCACCGCCCCCGCCGCGTTCTGCAGGAACCGGAGGCGCGCCGCCAGGTCGCCGTCGTTGGTGGCGGCGAACCCTCCGATGACATCGGAATGCCCGCCCAGGTACTTGGTGGTCGAGTGGACCACGATGTCGGCGCCCAGGCCCAGTGGTTGTTGGATCCACGGGGTGGCGAAGGTGTTGTCGACGACCACGATGGCGCCCTGTCCATGGGCCACGGCGGCGACCGCGGCGATGTCGATGACCGAGAGGAGCGGGTTCGTCGGTGTCTCCATCCAGACCATGCGGGTCTCGGGTCGCAAGACGTCTCCCAGGGTGGAGAGATCGGCGGCGTCGACCGCCAACCCGGCCCGCTGATGGACCACCGTGGCCAACCGGTAGGTGCCGCCGTAGCTGTCGGTCGGCATGACGAGATGATCGCCGGGGTCGAGCAGGCGCATGACGGCGTCCTCGGCCGCCATGCCACTGGCGAAGGCGAGCCCGAACTCCGCCCCCTCGAGCATGGCCAGATGCGATTCGAGGCTGGCGCGGCTCGGGTTGCCCGAGCGGGCGTACTCGAAGCCGCGGTCCACCCCCACGGCGTCTTGTTGGAAGGTCGAGGAGAGATAGACCGGCGTGGTCACGGCCCCGGTGGCGGGGTCGGGCCCACCCCCGCCGTGCACGGCGCGCGTCTCGAACCCGAGCCCGGCCAGGTCCCGGCGATCGGTCATCGTCAGCGGGGCCCCGCCGCCAAGGTGGCCAGGACGTCGGAGCGGGTGATGACCCCGACGGGATGGCCCCGGTCCAGGACGACCAGGGCGGGAACACCTTCGAGCCGCCCCACCGCCACGTGGACCTGTTCGCCGGCACCGATGGTCGGGAGTGGTTCGCCCATCACGTCGCTGACGGGGTGCTCGAGCACGGCCGCGTCGGCGAAGACGCTGTCCATGAGGTCTCGCTCGCTGACTCCGCCCACCACCTCGGCCAGCACGACGGGGGGTTCGTGCTTGACCACGGGCATCTGGCTCACCCCGTACTCGCGCAGGATGGCGATCGCCTGGCGGACCGTCTCGTCAGGATGGGTGTGCACCAGCGACGGCAGGGCCGGGTCGCGCGCCGCCAGCAGGTCACCCACCGTCGTCCCCACGGCCTGGAGGAACCCGTAGTCGGCCATCCAGGCGTCGTTGTAGATCTTGGAGAGGTAGCCGCGCCCGGAGTCGGGAATGTGCACCACGATGAGCGCATCGGGGGGGAGGTCGCGCCCGACGACCAGCGCGGCGGCGATGGCGGTCCCGCCCGATCCCCCCAGGAGCAGTCCTTCCTGGCGCGTCACGCGGCGGGCGGTGGCGAAGCTCTGGGCGTCGGAGACCGCCACCACGCGGTCCACCACCGACGGGTCGTAGGTCGAGGGCCAGAAGTCCTCGCCGATGCCCTCGACCAGGTAGGGACGTCCCGAGCCCCCCGAGTACACCGATCCGTCGGGGTCGGCCCCGATGACCTGGACCTGGGGGTTTTTTTCCTTGAGGTACCGGCCGATCCCCGTGACGGTGCCACCCGTGCCGATGCCGGCCACGAAGTGCGTGATGCGGCCCCGGGTCTGCTCCCAGATCTCCGGACCCGTCGTGTCGTACTGGGCCTGGGGGTTGTCAGGGTTGTGGTACTGGTCCGGCTTCCAGGCGAGGGGCACCTCGCGCGCCAGCCGGTCCGACACCGAGTAGTAGGACTCGGGATGGTCGGGGGACACCGACGTGGGGCAGACCACGACCTCGGCTCCGTAGGCTCGCAGCAGGGCGATCTTCTCGGGGCCCACCTTGTCGGGGCACACGAAGATGCAGTTGTAGCCCCGGCGCGCCGCCACGATGGCGAGGCCGACGCCGGTGTTCCCGCTCGTGGGCTCGACGATGGTCCCCCCCGGTCGCAGCTGCCCCCCTCTCTCGGCGGCGACGATCATGGCCAGCGCGATGCGGTCCTTCGACGACCCTCCCGGATTGAAGAGCTCGAGCTTGGCCACGAGGGTGCACTCGAGGTCCCGGGCGGTGCGGTCCAACCTGACCATGGGGGTGTTGCCGATCAGCTCGACGAGCGATTCCGCCACGTCCATGGGCGGGCCGGGGTCGGTGACGCGCCGCACCTCGACACCGACGAGCGACTCGGCGCTCTCGTCGGGGATCGGCTCATCGGTGAAGAGCTCGGTGGGCAGCCCGGCTCGACGCAGCCCCGCCGCCACCGACACCGATTCGGCGAGGGGCCCGTACACGCCGACCCGGCGGGGGATGCGGGCCCGGAGGGCTCCGATCAGGGTCGCCAGGGGCTCACCCGACCCGATGCGGTGGACGTGCAACGCCCTGTCCTCGAGCCGAGCAGGAGCCGGCTCACTGCCGACGACGACGAGCACGTCCATATGGCTCCCGACGGTAGTGCGCTATTCGCCGTGCACGACCCGATATTCCTCGTAGCTGACCCCCGCCAGTCCGGAGAAGAGGCCCGCCGCGAAGGCGAGCCGTCGCAGCCCCGCCACCGCCCCGGCCCGCCCTCGCCACAGACCGCTGGCGAGGAGGGCGACACCGCCGACGGCCTGGACGGTGGCCCCCACCAACCGTCGGGCTTTCTTGGCCGGGGTGTTGGTGAGCAGGAGGAGGCAGAGGCTCAAGGTGTTGCCCCGGCGATACTCCCGTCGGACGAGCCAGCCGGTGCGGGCCCGGTCCGCGGGGACGGTCTCGGAGACCAAGGCATCGGCGGCCCACACGATCGACCGGCCCTCGAGCCATGCCCGCATGAAGAAGTGGGTGTCCTCGCCTCCTCGGAGCCCGAAGGCCGGGTCGAAGCCGCCGGACTCGAACAGCGCCCTGTTGACCAGGACGTTGCTCGTCTTGGCCCAGTGCAGGCGGGTGCCGGTCGGGTACCGGGGATCCTCGAAGAACCGGCCCCGGACGACCCACCGTGGCGGCGACTCGGCGAAGACCGGCCGGACCGGGCCCATCACCACGTCGGCGGCCGTGTCCCGCTGGACCCGGAGCAGCTCGGCGAGCCAATTCCCGTCCGCAAACTCGTCGTCGTCGACGAAGGCGTACCAGTCGGCGTCTCCGGCCTCCCGCACGCAGGCGTTGCGGGCCTGGGAGATGCCCCGCTCCTCCTCCACGACGTAGGTGACCGGGAAGGGCAAGAGGGGCCGGGCGGTCTCGACCACGTCTCGAGCGGTGCCGTCGGCGTCGTTGTCGGCCACGACCAGTGCCACCTCGACGGTCGGATCCACCTTCTCCAAACTCGCCAGCGATTCCAGCAGGTGACGCAGCCCGTTCTGGCGTCGGTAGGTACAGACGCAGATCGCCACGGTGGTCATCGAGAAGCGGTTCCGGCTCAGTGCCCGGAAAGAGACGACCGGTGCAGAGACACGGCGTCCTCGGCCCGAGGAGCCGACCTTGCTGGCGGCGTATCAGGAGGGAGATAGGTCAAAGAGACGAACGTGTACCCCCGGTGTCGGGCCTGGTCGATGATCGTCGGCACGGCGGCCACCACCGCCCGTCCCTCGACGCCGTCCCCGACCGGCAGGGAGATGACCGATCCCGGGGTGAGGCGGTCCATGGTCTGGCGCACGACGTGGTCGGTGCTCGACCCGGACGCGATGGCCTCGGGATGGGTCGTCCACAGCCACGGCACGAGGTCGAGGGACTCGACAACCGCCACCACGGGCCGGGTGTACTCCCCGGCGGGGGGGCGAACATGGCGCAGTGCCTGGTCGGTCACGGTTCGGAGCAGCTCGGCGGTCCGCTCGAGCTCGGCCCGCAGCTCGTCTTCGGGCATCGACGGGAAGGGCTTCCCGCTCCATCCCGAGGCTCCGAGGATGTGGCCGGCCGCGGCGACGGTGCGGACGTCCTCGGGGCGGGTCTCGACGGTTTCCCCTGTTATGAAGAAGGCGGCCGGGGTGCCCGTGGCGTCGATGACCCCGAGCAGCTCGTCCCGGGCGGGTGGGAGGGGAATGCCGTCAAAGGTCAGGGCCACCACCCGTTCTCCGTCGGTCGTCACCCAGCGGCGCAGTCCCGTGGGGACCGGGAGCTGGTCGCGTCGCGCGCCGGACCGGTCCGGGCGCACGCCTCGGAGCTGGTCGACGGCCCAGCCGATTTGGAACGCGGCCAGCCCGAGGGCGAGGGGCACAAAGAGGCCGGCCAGTTCACCGCGGCTGCCGGTGTGGCCGTGGCGGATCCCGGCCGCGGTGGCCCGGATGCGTCTGGTCAGCCGGTAAAACGCACGCAGCGCGACCACGACCGCTCGGGCGCCGGGGGCGATCTCGAGGCGGTGCCGGTGACGCCCCGAGGGGAGACGGAGCAGCTCCCCCCACGAGTCGCGTTGGCCCCGGACGAATTGGTCCCGCATCAGCTCCGCCAGGCTGGCGGGGCCATCGTGCTCGATGCACACCGAGGGCTCGAACCATGGCTCGACCCCGAGCGTCCGGACCCGCTCGGCCAGGGCGGTGTCCTCGGACACGCGCAGGGTCTCGTCGAAGGGACCTGCCCTGTCGAGCAGCTCCCGGCTGAAGGAGAGCCCGAAGTGTTGGGAATCGGTCGCCGGCCCCGCCCTGTGACCGGGCAGGCGGACGAAATACACCAGGTACAACGCCGCCCGGGCGATCGGACCGTCGCCCTGCTTGGCGTCCAAGGCCGATGCCACGGCCTCGTGTCCGGCCCGGTGCACGGCGATGCGATTGCGCACCCACCCGGGGCGGGCCACGCAGTCAGCCTCGAGGAACCCGATGAACTCACCCGTGGCCAGCGCGGCGCCGAGATTGCGGACGCCGCCGGGCAGGAGCCGGGTCGGGGACTCGACCACCTTCACATCCGGGAAGGTGTCCCGGACGAGCGACGCCGTGCGGTCTCCCCCCGAGGTGGCCACGATGACCTCGAAGGGGTCCTCGCTGTCCTGCTCCACGAGCGAGCGGACGGCGCGCAGGACCTTCGCCTCGTCGCGATAGCCGAAGACCACAACGCTCAGGACCGGTCTTGGTCCCCCGCTCGTCGGCGCTTCGGGCATGGCCCCAGTCTGCCAACTCCCGACCGACTACCCGGTGCTCGCAGCCTGCGCCTGTGCCGTCGGACGAAGGTTCCTCCGCCACTTTGATACACGGCGGCCGGGAGAGCCAGATGGTCGGGGTGTTCCCCGTGTCACAATGGAGCCGTTGGGAGAGGTGCGAGAGCGGCCGAATCGGACTCACTGCTAATGAGTTGACCTGGGAAACTGGGTCCGAGGGTTCAAATCCCTCCCTCTCCGCTCTGTTGTGCCGCGAGACGTGATGGTCCAGCGGACGCTGTGGTGAGACGTCGCGCTCCCCTCCCGTGCTCGTAGGTCACCACCACATCCTCGGTGCACGCCCGGTAGTGCTCGGCAAGCTCGGCGTGGTCGGCCACGGCGCCGGTCACCTGGAAGATCTTGTCCAACGATCCATTGCGCCAGTTGACCGGGTCACCCGAGCTCTTGTGCAGGTCGATCTGCACGATCCCCGGCAATCTGCTCAACGCCTCCAGCCCCGTGGATCCCACGTATCTCTGGGCCGACATGGGTGGCTCGCAATAGAAGCGATAGGCGACCCGGTCGCACTTGATGGGCCCTTCGATGACGACGTGCTCCCCGAGACCGAGCCGCATGCACATCTGGAGCAGCGGAAGTCCCGACGCGAGCTTGACGTTGACCGGCGTCAACCCCGATGGACGACCGTTCACCTCGATGATCTTGCGCCCGTTGGGGGTGAGCTTGATCTCTGTCCGATAACAGCCGAAGTCCGCGCCGAGCGCCTGGATGGCGGCTGTGGTCAGGGCGAAGAGCTCGGGGATATCGGAGTCGGGCACCTCGGCGGGAAAGAACCCACCCGAGGAGCGGAACGGCTCCACCATGGGGAACAACCCGGTGATGCCGATGTGACTGAAGACGCCCCGGCTCACGATGCTGTCGATGCTGACGCGATCGGCATACGGTGCCGAAGATGGGGGGAGGTCCTCCATCCTCTCTTCGAGGATCATCTCCGAGGGATGCTCCGCCTCGGCCAGGATGCGGGTGAGCGCATCGGCATCGGCAACGGGAAGGACATCGCGACACGCGGTGCCGTCCCTCGGCTTGATCACCATGGGGAAGCGCAAGGCACCGCACAGCCGGTCGATCTCGCTCTGGTCGACGGATTCGTTGATCGCAGAGAACCTCGGTCCCGGTACTCCGGCGGCTTCGAGGGCCTTGCGCTGCAGCAGCTTGTCCGTGAGGCGAGCGGTAGCCCGCACCGAGGGACTGGGCAACCCCAGCGCCGCGGCCATCCACGCCTGGCGGTGCAGGTCGGTGTCGAAGAAGGAGGCGATCCCGTCGGGGTGCTCGCCGTGGATGTGCTGGATCACCTTCTCGGGCGTGCACCCGGCGGTGTCGATGACCTTGCCGAACCTACGGAGAACCCTCACGGTGTCACCCATGTCGGGCTCCCGGCAGTCCACGATCCACAGGAACCGGCACAGGCCCGCTCCGGCCTCCACGATCTCTGTCCACGATCTCGATCGGGAGCTGAAAACTATCGCGAGCAGCGGCTCTTGCACTCGGTAGGCTCCGGTCACGTCGAGGCCAACTCACGGTCCTTGTCGCCCCTGGCCCCCTGGGCGGCACAGACTATGGCCATTCGTCAACGATAGGGACAGACTCCCCGCGTTACAGCGATGTCCATGGTGATTTTTCTCAACGCCGATACCTGACGGAACGCCGATTCCGAGATCGGGTGATGAGGACCACGACGGTTCGGAGTCTGTCGGCGGGGCTGTGGGTCAGGCTCACGATCGCGACGGTGGGTCCCTCTTCGGAGCTGGCCGGTCATGGCGCACCGACGGTTGTCGACAACGCGCTGCGGCGCGGTTCCCGACGATCGTCGACACCTGGGTCACGCTCGTCGGGACGCTCCTGGCTCTCCTCGCCTTCGGCCGGCATCGCCGCTTGCGAAGCCAGCGGAATCCCACATCGTGGCCGGCCCCGTGGCGCTCTCTCGGGTCTTCGATGTGGCCGGTAGATTGTCCTGGTGGCCGAGCGTTACTGGTTGGAAACCCTGGGCTGTCCGAAGAACCAGGTCGACTCGGACAAGCTGATCGGTACCCTGCATGGCGACGGCTACGAGCCGGCCGCGTCACCCGAAGAAGCCGATCTCGTCGTGGTCAACACCTGCGCCTTCATCGAGGCGGCGCGCCAGGAATCGATCGACACCATTCTCGAGCTCGCCGGGCAACGCCAGGAGGGCGCCCGACTGGTGGTCACGGGTTGTCTGGCGGAGCGCCACGGCGCCCAACTCACCGCTGCGCTGCCCGAGGTCGACCTGGTGGCGGGTTTTGGGGTGCCGGTCACCCTCGGCCGTCGAGTGCGGGACACGATCACCGACGAGGGTGCGCGGCGCGACACCCTCCCGTCGTTCGACCTCTTGAACCTGCCGCGGCCCGCAGCGCGCGCACCGTGGGCCTATGTGAAGGTGGCCGAAGGGTGTGACCGGCGCTGCGGGTTCTGCGCCATCCCGTCGTTTCGCGGCGTGCAGCGATCGCGCTCGCACGACCTCGTCATGGTCGAAGTGGACGAGCTCGGTGCCGGCGTCCACGAGGTGGTGCTCGTGGCTCAGGACCTGGCCTCGTGGGGGCTCGACCGCGACGCGCCCGATCGTGTGGCGCCTCGCGCCGGAACCGAGCGCCCCATCGTGGGGCTCGTCCGCCACCTGACGAAGAAGGTCGAACGGGTCCGGCTCCTGTATCTCTACCCCTCGTCCCTCGATGACTCGCTCATCGAGGCCATCGTGTCGACCGGCGTCCCCTACTTCGACTTGTCGCTGCAGCACGTGTCTCGTCCACTGGTCAAGCGCATGCGGCGTTGGGGTGACGCGTCCCGGTTCCTCGAGCGCATCGACACCATCCGCGCCGCGGCTCCCGAGGCCGCCCTGCGGTCCTCGTTCATCCTCGGCTATCCGGGCGAGACCGAGGAGGACCATGATCTCCTGCTCTCGTTCCTGGCCGAGGCGCGACTTGATTGGGCCGGGTTCTTCACGTTCTCGGAAGAGCCGGGCACCTACGCCCAGGGGCTCTCCGGCGCGGTGCCCCCCGAGCTCGCCCTGGAGCGTTTGCGGGAATGCGCCGAGCTCCAAGATGCCATCACCGCCGAGCGGCGCGCCGAGCTCGTGGGGCAGGTGCTCGAGGTGCTCGTCGACGAGCCCGGCGTGGGGCGGTCACATCGCGAGGCCCCCGAGATCGACGGCGTCGTCCACGTCGACGAGGCATTGGCCGTGGGCGAGTTCCACAAGGTGGTGGTGACGGGGGCGGCCGGGCCCGATCTGTGGGCGCAGACGTGACCGAACCGCTGCGCGAGCGGATACGCGTCTCGACCTTCGGTCCTTCCGCGCTCAACACCCCCGCCAACGCCATCACCGTGGCCCGTTTGCTGGCCACCCCCGTCCTGGTGGTGATGATCGTGGTGCACGGGCCGGGGTGGGCGCCCTTCGGGGTGGCACTCGCCATCGGGCTCACCGACGGTGTCGACGGATGGCTGGCGCGCCGCCAGGGCACGACGCGCTCGGGTGCGTTTCTCGACCCGCTGGCGGACAAGGCCGCCGTGGTGGGCGCCCTGTGCGCGGTGGCGGTGAAGGGAGAGGTGTCATGGCTCCCCGTGGCCGTCGTCGCGGCGCGTGAAGTGTGGATGAGCCTCTACCGCATCTCGGTGGGCCGGCGGGGGATCTCGATCCCCGCCCGGGCCAGCGCCAAGGTGAAGACCCTCGTGCAGGGCATCGCCATCTTGTTGTGCCTGGCTCCGTCGGTGGCCCCGCATCACCAGGTCCTCTCGGTGGCGGTGTGGGTGGCGGTCGCCTTCACGGTGGTGACCGGCGCCCAGTACCTCCTCGACGGCCGCCGGGCCGCTCAGGAGCTGCGTCGGTGAGGATCGAGGTGCTGGCCGTCGGCACCGAGCTGCTCCTGGGCCAGATCGCCGACACCAACTCGGCGTGGATGGGAGAGCAGCTGGCGCTGGCGGGCATCGACTCGCACTTTCACCAGGCGGTGGGTGACAACCAAGCCCGCATCGTGCTCGCCCTGCGCACGGCGCTGGCCCGCAGCGACGGCGTGGTGGTGTGCGGTGGCCTCGGGCCCACCCACGACGACATCACCCGCGACGCCATCGCCGAGGTCATGAACGTGCCCCTCGTGCGCGACCCCGCCATCGTGACGCGCATCGCCGAGATGTTCAGCTCCCGCGGCCGCGACATGCCCGAGAGCAACGGCCGACAAGCCGACGTGCCCGTCGGTGCCGTCCCGATCCCCCAGCAGTTGGGGACCGCACCCGGGCTCATCTGCCCCGTCGGCCACAAGGTGGTCTACGCGCTTCCGGGCGTGCCCTACGAGCTCGTCGAGATGTTCAACCGGGCCGTGCTCCCCGACCTCCGGGGCCGGGCCGACGTGGCCGGCGAAGCGGCGGTGATCATGAGCCGCACGGTGCGGACCTGGGGAATGAGCGAGTCGGGGCTCGGCGAGCTGCTGGCGCCGCGCATCGAGGCCCTCGACACCGGCGGTGGCGCCACCATCGCCTTCCTGGCCAGCGGGATCGAGGGGATCAAGGTGCGAATCACCGCCAAGGCGCCGGACGCGGCGCAGACCGCGGCGCTGCTCGACGCCGAGGAGGCCGAGGTGCGGGCGCTCGTGGGCGAGGCTGTGTTCGGCATCGACGACACGAGCATGGAGGCGGCCGTGGCCACGCTGCTCGTGGAGCAGGGCCTCACCTTGGGGCTGGCCGAATCGCTCACCGGAGGTCTGGTGGCGTCGCGGCTCGTGGGGGTTCCCGGCTCGAGCCAGTGGTTTCGGGGCTCGGTGGTGAGCTACGCGTCGGAGGTCAAGTTCAGCGTCCTGGGCGTGCTTCGGGGCCCGGTGGTGACCGAGCCCGCAGCACGCGCCATGGCGGCCGGGGCCCGCCGCGTCCTCGGGGCGGACGTGGGCCTCGCCCTCACCGGCGTGGCCGGTCCCGACGAACAAGAGGGCGTGGCGCCGGGGACGGTCATGGTGGGCCTGGAACTGCCGGGCCAGGAGGCCGAATCCCTCGTGTTCCACCTTCCCGGTGATCGTGAGCGGGTCCGCCAGTACGCGGCGATCTCTGCGCTCGACCTGTTGCGACGTCGGCTCATGGCCGAGGCAACGGCGCCGGCGGCGCCTCAGAGGTGAAGGTCTTCGGGTTCGTCGGTTGTTCGACCGTTGTGCACGGCCGTGGCGTCGGTCCGATAGCGTTCGGCCAAACCGATGCCCGGTGCGGCTCGACGGGTATCACCGCGTCTTCACAGTCAGTGCCCGGTCCCCGCACGACTCTGATGCACACCCCCGCCCGCTACCGGGCGCGGGCGGAGCGGGGAACGGGGAGAGGTGGGTGCTGTGCCTGACTATGACAAGGACCGCCACTGGTCGAGTGTGGGCGATCAGATCCGGGGTCGGTCCGATGACAATCTGCTCGCCGGCGACGACGCCCCCTACTACCGGTACAAGGCGGACTTGTTCTCCACCAAGTTCCTGCCTCAGGTGCCGATCGAGGGTCACTCGGTGCTCGAGGTGGGCTGCGGGGCGGGTCGGAACCTGTCCGGGATCGCTTCGATGCATCCCGGACGGCTGGTGGGCTGTGACGTGGCGAGCGAGATGGTGGCGTTGTCCAGACAGAGGATCGGCGATGCCGCCGAGGTCGTCCAGGTCGACGGGGCACATCTGCCGTTCTCCGACAAGGAGTTCGACGTGGTCACCACGGTCACGGTGTTACAGCACAATCCCGACGCGGCGCGCGCCACCCTGATCGAGGAGATCTGTCGGGTGAGCGGGGGCGAGGTCTTCCTGTTCGAGGACACCTCGGACACAAAGCCCCACGACGGTGCGAGGACCACGGCCGAGGGTGACTATCAGAACTTCTTCGGACGTCCCGTCAAGTGGTACGCCGATGCCTGTGCCCGCCACGGATTCACCCTCGTCGACACCCAGATCCAAGAGACCTTTGTCAGTCACCTGACCTTCGTGTTGTTGTCCCGGTTCCTGGATCGGGGCAGAACGGCGTCCGAAGGTGAGCCGTTCTCGAAGCTCCACATGGCGATCGAGGAGCGGACCTTGCCGATCACCAGGCACCTCGATCGGGTCGTCAAGTTCCACAAGAGCGAACTGACCCTGATGCACTTCGAACGCCAGGCGGCGTGACCCCGGAGCCGGCGCGCCGGGGTGGGTGCTCAGCCGGCGAGTAACGACACATAGAGGTCGCGGGTGGCGGCGTCGAAGGCCACCAGCCTCACGAGCCCCACGGCGGTGTCGCAGGTCGCGATGGTGGACACCGCCACTCGGGCGGCCTGATCGGCCGGATAGCCGTAGACGCCGGTGGAGATGGCCGGAAAGGCCACGGACCGGGCCCCGAGCCCGTCGGCGACCTCGAGCGAGCGGCGATAGCACGACGCCAGGACCTCGGGCTCGCCATGCGTCCCCCCTCCCCAAACCGGGCCGACGGTGTGGATGATCCAGCGGGCCCGGAGGGCGAAGGCCTCGGTTGCCTTGGCGTCTCCGGGATCGCACCCTCCGAGCGCCGCGCACGACGAGCGCAGTTGGCGGGCCCCGGCGGCGCGATGGACGGCGCCGTCCACACCGCCGCCCCCCGCCAGGTGCCGGTTGGCGGCGTTCACGATGGCGTCGGTGTCCTGGGCGGTGATGTCGCCGAGCACGGCCTCGATGGCGGGAATGCCCATGAACCCAAATCCTCGCCCATCGACGACACTGGGTGGTGTGCGCCTGTTCGTGGCGGTGTGGCCTCCGGAGAGTGTCGTCGAGATGTTGCTCGGCATCGACCGCCCCGATGTGGCCGACCTGCGGTGGACGACGGAGTTGCAGTGGCACGTGACACTGCGGTTCCTGGGTGAGGTCCGTGATCCGGGGCCCGTGGCCGAGGCGTTGCGCGTGGTTCCCGAGATGGTGCGCGCCGCCGGCGCCACCGGGGTGCGGGCCGCCCTCGGGCCGACGACGGCCTGGTTCCCGGGTCGCCAAGTGCTCCAGGTCCCGGTGCGGGGCCTCGACGGGCTGGCCGGGGCGGTGCTCGACGCCACCGCGCCCTGGGGTGGGGATGGCGACGACCACCGGTTCTCGGGGCATCTCACCCTGGCCCGGGCGCGGGGCCGGGCCCGGGGACCGGCCAGCCTGGCGGGAGCCTCGGTGGCCGCCACCTGGCAGGTGCGGGCCTTCGAATTGGTGTCCTCGGAGCTGGGACGGGGCGGGGCCCGCTACCACACCGTGAGCACCGTCTCCCTGTCGCCGGTGGGGTGAGGCGCGGGGTCGGGGAAGTCGGGGAGGGCTTTGCACACGAACCCCAGGTTCCGGTGCAAAGCCGTCGGGGAAATCCCCCACCGAACAGGTGTTCGTAACTACACTGCTGCTGTTCGGTGATCACCGCCGGGCGATGTCACACCCCGTTCGTAGGGTCGGTCGGGTCAGTCGGTCGGGTCGGAGCGACGTAGCCGGTTCAATCAAGCGAAGAGAGGCATCGGACTTATGGAACGTGACAAAGCGCTCGACATGGCGCTGAGCCAGATCGACAAGCAATTCGGCAAGGGCTCGGTCATGCGGATGGGGGAGAACCTCAACTTGGAGATCGAGTCGATCTCCACCGGGGCGTTGGCGCTCGACCTGGCGCTCGGGATCGGCGGTCTCCCGCGGGGACGCATCGTGGAGATCTACGGCCCCGAGTCATCGGGCAAGTCGACCCTCGCCATGCACGTGGTGGCCGAGGCCCAGCGCAACGGCGGGATCGCCGCCTACATCGACGCCGAGCACGCCATGGACCCGGTGTACGCCGGCGCCATCGGCGTGAACGTCGACGACCTGCTCATCTCCCAGCCCGACACCGGGGAGCAGGCTCTCGAGATCGCCGACATGCTCATCCGTTCGGGCGCGCTCGACGTCCTGGTCATCGACTCGGTGGCGGCGCTCACGCCGCGCGCCGAGATCGAGGGGGACATGGGCGACAGCCACCCCGGGCTGCAGGCCCGACTGATGTCCCAGGCACTGCGCAAGCTCACCGGCACGCTCTCGAAGACCAATACCATCGCCGTGTTCATCAACCAGCTCCGCGAGAAGATCGGCGTGATGTACGGATCGCCCGAGGTCACCTCGGGGGGTCGGGCGCTCAAGTTCTATTCCTCGGTGCGCCTCGACATCCGCCGGATCGAGCAGATCAAGGACGGTGCAGAGGTCGTCGGCAGCCGCACCCGGGTGAAGGTCGTCAAGAACAAGGTCAGCTCGCCGTTCAAGCAGGCCGAGTTCGACATCATGTACGGCCGGGGCATCAGCCGAGAGGGGTCGCTCCTCGACGTGGGTGTGGAGCTCGGCCTCATCAAGAAGTCCGGCGCGTGGTTCACCTACGAAGGTGAGCAGCTCGGCCAGGGGCGCGAGAACGCCAAGCAGTTCCTGGTGGAGACGCCCCAGCTGATGATCGAGATCAACGAGCGCATCCGCTCGCAGCTGGCCGGCACCATCCTGCCCGCGGGGGCCACGGTCGGTGCCATCGAAGAGGAGAACGCTCCCGTGGCGGTGGACTGACCCGCCATCTCGTCGGGCGCATTCGCGGGCCGGGTTGCCGTCGGGCGACCCGGCCCGTTGCATGGGGTGGCTCGGGACCTCAGGGAGAGGTGGTGGCCGATCCACCCGCGCCGACGACGTTGGTCGTGACCGCCACCGTCGAGGGCACGATCTCCACCCACGTCTGCCCGGGTTGCAGGGCGATGGTCGATCCATCGGCCGCGGTCAGGATCGTGGGGTCGTCCACCGCGGCGCGTTTCCACGTCCCGGTAATAGCGACGCCGTTGCGGAGCACCGTGAGGGGCCCGCTGCCGGTCATCTGCGACTGCACCTCGAGCCCGCCCTCACTGTTCTCGAGCCAGGGCCCGTAGGTGACGTGCACGGTCTGGACCACGATGTTGGTCGTGGCGATCTGCCCCCCGTCGGTCATGGCGGGGCTGCCGCTGTAGGACAACAGCCAGCGACCACTGGCTGCGTTCCACGTCCACGTGGCGTTGTTCGTGCCCGAGAAGGGGATGTGGATGGAGGTGATGGGTGTCCCCGTCGGTGCTGTCGAGGAGTAGGTGAACAACGCCGCCGGAGGCGTGGAGTCGCCGGGCTCGAGGCCCCACCCCGCGGTGGCCGAGATGTAGGTGTCGTAGGGAGCCACTCGGCCCGGCACCTTCTGCACGATCGACCCGTGGGTGCGCAGGTCGAAGTCGGTGAGGTTGGCGGCCTGCAACAGATCGAGGACGGGGTTGATGCCCCCCACGTGGACGAGGATGGGCTTGCTCAGCTGGCTGAGGATCTGGACGTCGACGGCGCGCGCCGACCGGATGGGCCCGATGAGCGGGGGGCTCTGGCACTGGAACACCGCCGCGAAGCGCGTGATCCCGCCCTCGACGGGCTCGTCGAAGACGATGTCGGCCTTGCTGAGCCCGGTCTGGGGCCGGGCGTCGGGGTAGTCGTCGATCTTCACGGCCAGCGCGGGACGCTGCGGCACCTGGCCCCCTGGGGCCGGGAGCCCGGTGAGCGGACACAGCGGGCCCGACGCGGCCGTCGATGTCGGGCCGGGGATCTTGGGGGCGTTGTGGCCGGCCTTCTTGCCCCCACCGCCGCTCGAGGTCGCCGCCAAGGCGATCCCGGCTCCCAGCACCAAGACGGCGGCCGCCACCAAGGCGATGATCCAGTTCCGCTGCGACGAGCTCCGGGTGCGGCCGCCGGTGCCGTCGCCCACGCCCCCGGCGGCTCCCGCTCCGCCCCCGGCGGCTCCCGCCGCGGTGACGGGCGTGCCCGTCGGAGGGGTGACCCCGGCCATCGACCGGGTGGTGTCGACGGGGACGGCCTGGGTGATGTCGCCCGCGGGGGTGGCGGCGGGCGACGCCTGGGTGGCGGTATCCCAGGACTCGGGCACCCCGGCGTCGTCGATTCCCTCCTGGCCCGGGACGTCGCCGGTCGGTTCGGGGGTGATGTCGTCGGGCATGGGCTCCTCCTGGGATCCCCGAATTCGGGGTCGCCGTGTCGACCGTCGTCGGTGGTTCGTTCCGCACCGGTCTGTGGGGCTGCGGCCGAACGTGGGTCCGGGG